>ENA-UOXR01000133-UOXR01000133.1-bioreactor-metagenome-genome-assembly--contig:-NODE-133-length-90912-cov-16.751335_pt1 | contig 90912 bp, 81 predicted proteins | sample MGYA00238164_ERZ764825 | MGnify/ENA primary metagenome ERZ764825 (study PRJEB28920, sample SAMN05720171) | bioreactor metagenome | isolation source: Anaerobic biogas reactor | place: USA:Washington... | reverse complement strand
CAGAAAACCCAGCCGCAGCTTAATGCTACGACTGGGTTCTTCGACAGGCTGAAAAAGTCCGTCCCCAGAGGGACGGACTTTTTACTATACCTGTTATGAAATATCCTCAGCCAGCCAGTAACGTCTTAGGGGTTTATAGAGCAAAAGAGCGACAAGCGAGGTGATTATAATCTCCGGTATCATATATGATCCGTTATACGCCAGAGACCACACTACGGGAGCCCAGCCAAGCTCGTTGGGTAAAATTACTTCCCAGACAAGCAGCCCGCTTAAAAAATGGCAGGCAAAACGGAGCATGAACGTGAATATAATACCAATAACAATAGACCATTTGCGGTCCTTGACCACATTGTTGAAGCAAGCCGAAAAGCCGATCACACCGTAAGCGACTATATAGTCAAAAGCAACTATTGTCGCCGCTGTGAGAGCCGTCGGCGCATACTGGACGTTGTTAAATCCGAGAACCAGCTGCAGCAAACTGTACACAAGCGAGGAGAAAACTCCCCATTTTGTACCGTATCTGTGTGCAAGCATTACCAGCGGCAGCATACTACAGATTGTTATCCCGCCACCGAGTGCCCACGGTCCCTTAAACGAAAAAAGTGAAAGAACGGTTGCTATGGCTATGAGCATTGCGCTGTCAGCCAGTTTTCTTGTGCTTGTTTTCATGAATATTCCCTCCAGTTTTGTAAGTCTTCGCAGCGCAACAAAAAAGGCCGCTGCTGCGGGTACGGCAACGCGGTCCATCAAGGAAATATTCCTTTGATTCCTACGCCGGCATTACCCGGATCAGGTTCAAGGGTCCCAAGCTCGATTGCTTGATCTCAGCCGACATGAGTCAGCACCCCTATTATTACGATTTTCATTATGCTACCAGAAAAACGCTTTGTCAAGATAGAGCAGCTCCTAAAACATAATTTGGTCGGTTTCAACAATTTTGGCACAATAAACCACCGCCAATATATGGAAAACTTTTTTCTCAGCTTTTATCATAATTTATGTATTGGGGCCAATTTAGTTTAGGTGTTTTTAGGTGTTTTGCTATAGATTTTAAAATAATTTTACTTATCTGCTAAAATCGACACCTTTATTTTTCCTTTCTAACTTCGACTGAAGTATTGCGTTTGAGCAAGAATTACTATACAATAGAGCTGAAAATGTGCGGGATTCGTAAGCTATTCGTCACAATTCCGGCGCAGATACAATATTTATATGGGGGGGGAAACGGTTTCCAGTTCCCAGGTGGGGGACAGTTTTTTGCGATTACGGATAAAAAACTATATTTTTTGGGAGGAAATAAACGTGAAGGGACAAAAAATGCTCAAAGTCTGCAGCATTCTGCTCATTCTCACCTGCCTGTTTGGTCTCGTGGCCACAGGTCTTGGGATCTCCAATGTTTTGGACACTAAGGAGATAAAAGAGCAGGAAAAGGCCGATACACTGGCCGATATTCAGACTCTCGAAGATGGCTCTGCCACCCTCGAATCTAACCGCAAAGCCTATGAAGAAGGAAAAGCCACCTATGAGGAAGGCCTTGCAAAGTACGAAGAAGGCAAAAAAGCGCTCGAAGCAGGGCAGGCGGAGTATGACGCTGGTGCCGCGACTCTGGCCGCAAACACCGCAGCTTACAACTCCGGCAAGACCACATACCAGTCAGGTTTAGCTCAGTACAACGATGGTCTTGCTAAGTATAACGCAGGTCTTGCTAAGTACAACGCAGGTCTTCAGGAGTACAAGGCAGGTCAGGCCCTCATCACTGAGTACGAAGCAGGGCAGGCAAAGGTTGCCGAATATGAAGCAGGGCAGGCGAAGGTTGCCGAGTATGAAGCAGGAAAGGCAAAGATCGATGCAATGACTCCCACTTACGTGGCCGGCAAAGCTGAATACGAGCAGAAGCTCGCCCAGTTCAACGCAGGCGTTGAGGCCGGTCTCATTACAGGCGACCTAAAGACACAATACGAGCAGCAGCTTGCAGCAGCAAAAGCAAAGCTTGACGAGTACGAAGCAGGCGCTGCAAAGCTTGAGGCCGAAAAGCCCAAGTATGAAGCAGGCAAAGCAATGCTCGCAGCCAAGAAGGCTGAGTATGAAGCCGGTAAGGCAAAGCTTGAGGCCAACAAGGCGGCTTATGAAGCCGGTAAATCTAAGCTCGCAGCCGCAGGTCCTCAGCTCACAGCCGCTAACACTCAGCTCGCGTCCGCTAAGACTCAGCTCGCGTCCGCTAAGACTCAGCTCGATGCGGGTAAAGCGAAGCTGAACGAGTATGAGGCCGGTCAGGCTAAGCTCAAGGCCGCAAAGGTCCAGCTAGACGAAGGTAAAGCCACTCTCGCAGCAGCTGAAAAGCAGCTCGAAGAGGGCAAGGCTAAGCTTAAGGAGTTTGAAGATGGCGAAGCAAAAGTTGAAGCAGGCTTTGCTGAGCTCTCCAAGAACGCCGATGTTAAGGCCAAAATAGACGCCGGTATGAAGCCCATTGAAGCAGCGAGAGAAGTTGTCGATGAAGAGACCATAAAGACAACCGATGAACTTATGAGCAGAATGTATCAGTACATAGCTCTTGCAGTCGCCGCTATCTTCGGACTTATCGCCGCTATACTCGGCGCAGGTGCAGCCAAGATGCCCGCAGTCAACAAGATCAAGGGCGGACTCATTCTTGGTCTCCTGTCCCTGCTGGTTGCGATCGGAGCAAACGTCTACGGCGCACTCAATACCTATCATGAATTCCCGGTTCAGATGGCGGCTATGGTCGCTGTCGGTGTATTTGCTCTGCTGTTTGTCATTGCAATGAACACCTACAAGAACGGTCTGCTCGCTATGCTAAAGGGCGAATAATTTCTCTTTATACCGAGGCGCCGTCTTTGTGACGGCGCCTTTTTATTTTCTATTTTTCTTTCTTGTGTTATAATATATAAAACAATTCTTAGGGGTTAACCTATGAAAATTTTAAAAACAAAGAGACTTCTGATCTCAGCCATGTCTGTCGACGAACTCCGCTCTGCCGTTCTTTCGGAGAACGATGAGAGCAAAAAAAGCGATCTGCACGAAATACTTCAGAGCTGCCTTGACCATCCAGATAAGCACAATTGGTATACCAAATGGAAAATAGCCCTTCATGACGGTAAGGTCATAGGAAATCTCGGATTTAAAGGCCCGCAGAAAAACGGCGCCGTGGAGATAGCCTGTGCTATATATGAGGAACACCGCAACAATGGCTTTGCCACCGAGGCCGTAAGACAGGCGATACACTGGGCATTTTCCGATAACGATGTATATTTCATAACCGCTGAAACTGAAGAAAGCGATCTCGCATCAAAGCACGTTTTGGAAAAACTCGGCTTCGCCCCAAACGGTGCAGGTAATAAAGGAGAGCTGTATGAAAAGGAGCGCGAAGAGTCCTCCTGGATGGCGATCTTTATGTGTATCGGTATCAGCTGCGGTGTCAGCATCGGCATTACGCTGGACAATGTTGTCACTGGAATGTGCATAGGCATGTGCCTGGGAGTGGCCGTCGGTCTGTCCTTTGACGAGAGCGACAGAAAAAAACGCATAAAGCTGCGCGAAGCCAGAGACAGCAGATAAATATAATCCCCGCATTCAACGAAATGCGGGGATTATGTTATTTCATGTCATTCGACATCATTGTACGCACTACCTGCATTATCATTCTGTCTTTGTCCTTCGGAAGCGTTCCGCTCAGGACCAGATGGTTGGATGCATGGTTGGAACGGAATACGCAGTCCTTTTGGCAGTCTGCGTTTGTGAGTATGAGCTTTAGCTCCTGCTCGACCTCCAACATACTCAGGGGCTGAAAGACGCCGCTCATAATATCTTCAAACATTTTTGTGCCCGGCGCGGGCATCAGCGTAAGGAGTCCTACATATGAGGCGCCCATCTCCCCTATCATCTCACCTGTCTTGACGGCGTGCTCCTCCATGAGTTCTTTCCCGCCGAGACCCGAGATAAAGGTCACCGAGGCCTGTATACCCAGCCGCTCGGCCCTCTGAACGCCGTTTTTTATCTGCTCCGCCGTCTCGCCCTTGTTGACCCGCAGCAATACCTCGTCAGAGCCGGATTCCGCCCCGATATACACTATGCCCAAACCTGCTTCGCGAAGCGAGATAAGCTCCTCGTCGCTTTTACGCAGAATGTGTGAAGCACGGCTGTAGACCCCGACGCGCCTGCACTCGGGAAAAATCGCGCGCACGGCGTTAAGTAGATTCAGAAGCTTGTCGGTGCTCAGACAGAGGGCGTCTCCATCGGCAAAGAAGATCCTATCTACTCTCGGATAATCGCAGCGCGCCTCCTTTAGATCCTCAAGTACCTGATCAAAGGGGCGTATATGGAACTTTTTGTCCTTATACATGGGACAAAAAGTGCATTTGTTATGTGTGCATCCGACCGTGACCTGAACTATCAGACTTCTGGCCTCACTGGGCGGACGGTATATAGTTCCTTCGTATCTCATCTTTTATCAATCAGTTCGTCAATGTCTATATCAAGCTCTTCATCATCTCCGGCAAAGCCCTTCGGATTCTCGCTGTGCCAGTTCCAGGCAGTATCTATAATCTTGCGTATATCCACATATCGGGGTTCCCAGCCAAGCACCTGTCTCGCTTTCTCGCTGGATGCGACCAGCCGCGCCGGATCCCCCGCACGGCGTCCTTCGATGACTGTTGGTATCTTCCGGCCCACGACCTCCTCAGCGGCCTTTATGACCTCCTTGACGGAAAACCCGACGCCGTTGCCGAGATTGAAGATGCCGCTCTCGCCGCCGTTCATCAGGTAACGTACAGCCGCAACATGTGCTCTCGCAAGATCACAGACATGCACATAGTCGCGGATACAGGTGCCGTCAGGAGTCGGATAGTCATCGCCGAATATTGCGATTTTATCGCGCTCACCACAGGCTGCCTGCAAAACTATGGGTATAAGGTGAGTTTCGGGGTCGTGGTCCTCGCCTATCCTGCCGTCGGGGTGGGCACCGCAGGCATTGAAATAGCGCAGTGACACATATTTGATGCCGTAAGCCATCGCCGACCATTTGAACATCTGCTCCATGGCAAGCTTTGTAGCTCCGTAGGGGTTCTTGGGATCGGTCGGGTCTTCCTCTTTTATAGGGATGTTTTCAGGCTCGCCGTAGACCGCAGCAGAGGACGAAAAAACAGCATATTTCACGCCGTGCTCAACCATGCAGGACAGCAGATTCTGTGTCCCGCCGAGATTGTTGTTGTAGTACTTGAGCGGCTCTTTCATACTCTCACCGACGACTGAATACGCTGCAAAGTGAATCGCAGCGTCAATTCTTTCTGCCTTGAAAAGCTTATTCAGAAACTTGATATCGCGGATATCGCCCTCGTAAAACTTTGCGTCGGGATGGATCGCCTCCCAGTGGCCGGTTTCGAGATTGTCCGCAACTACGACATCAAATCCCTCATCTATGAGTTCGGATACGGTGTGGGAACCGATATATCCCGCTCCGCCCAGTACAAGAATCTTGCCCATAACGACCTCCTGTTACAGTGGCTCTCGCCCTGTTTACTGATGTTTATTATACCTTTACTCAGGGGCTGTTGTAAAGGGCAAAAAGGCGAAACGCACCCAAAGCAAAAGCTTTCGGGCGCGTTTCATTAAAGCTATTCGGTGATTGCGGTAAAAAATAAAAAACTGCGTTTAGGTAACTCTATAACCTGAACGCACGAAAAATCAATATATTTATATATTAACCGCGCTCAGCGGGTCGTTTCGGCTGGGACAGTTATCTGTCGCTGGGTACCGTTGTGGTGCTGCCGTAGATCATATCGTCTACATCACCGGAATTGCTATTAAGTTTTCTATACATCCATATCCTCCCCCTTTCTTATTAACTTTGGTAATCATAACACATGTTCTCCGGGAAAGCAAGACATTTTGCATAATAAATTATTAATTATTTGTTAAGTCTGCCGAGACATAAAAACAGGGCAAGGAAATATTCTTCCCTTGCCCTGATATTAGTGCATCTATCTTCCGCGTCTTTTAGGCGCAAGATGCTTGCCGACGACCCTTTTTTCGTCTCTTGCCGCGTATCGGTCCTCGACCTTTACACGAAGGTAGTTTAGACCTCTCATAAGCGGATATGCCAGCAGCGCGAAAACCGCGAACACCAGGAAAGATGAATTGTCCAGCTTTGTAAGAGTAAAAAGGTCTTTCATGAAGATCACACAGAAAAGCACAGCGACAATATCCGAAATTATGAGCGCAAGCCGCAGCTTGTTAAAAGGCTTGCTGACATCGACCAGAACCAGCAATCCCACAACTGTCATCGTATATGCACAAATAGTGGACATAAAAGCATCCGGCAGGTCGAAGGCGTAATAGAATAGCATGACGCCGATTATCAGAATAATATTAGACAGGCCGCCGGGCAACGAGCGAATTATGACGTTTCGCAGGAACTTGCCCCTTACTTGACCGCCGTTGGGCTCCATGGCCAGTACAAAAGACGGATATCCTATGGTCATGCTGCTGATAAGACTGAGCTGAGAAGGCGTCAGCGGATATGGCATGGTGAATATCAGCGAGATTATAGCCATAAAGAACGAGAATATGTTTTTTACCAGATACAGCGAAGCACTGCGCTGTATATTGTTGATAACGCGGCGCCCCTCCATAACTACAGAGGGCATTGACGCAAAGTCGGAGTTTAGCAGGACGATATGGGAGACCTGACAGGCAACGTCGCTGCCCGAGGCCATAGCCACGCCGCAGTCGGCCTCTTTGAGGGCCAGAACGTCGTTGACGCCGTCACCGGTCATGGCAACCGTGTGCCCCGCGGCCTTCATAGCTCGGACAAGTAGGCGTTTCTGGTTGGGCGTCACCCTGCCGAAGACGGTATATTCCTCGGCTGCACGTCGCAGATCGCGGTCATTCTGCAGCTCACGGGCGTCTATATATTTCTCCGCATTTTCGATTCCCGCGCGCCTTGCGACCTCGGAAACGGTCATAGCGTTATCGCCGGAAATTACCTTTATCGCAACACCCTGTTCAGCGAAATATCGGAAGGTAGCCTCGGCGTTCTTCCGTATCTTGTTTGCAAGAAGAACGAGCGCCAGCGGCATTATATCCGAAGTAAGCGACTCGTCTGAGAGCTTGCCGTCATAGAGGGCAAGCAGCAAAACACGGGCGCCTTTTTTTGAGTAAAAATCAATCTTGTCCCTGTATTCATCGTATCTGTCGCCAAGAATGACGTCCGGCGCTCCCAGGATATATACCTCATCCTCGTGGAAGGAAACCCCTCCGTATTTTTTGCGGGAGGTGAACGGAAGCGTCTCAACAGCGTCCTGGTTTTTCTTGTCCGTGAAGTATCTGCGCAGCGCCGCCATGGTGTCGTTGTCGTCCTGCATTGCGTAGACATAGTCGGACATTATCATACGGATATCGTCCTCAACGAACCTGTCCTCGCAGAGCAGGCAGATGTCCTCAACGACCATCTTGTTTTCTGTTATGGTGCCCGTCTTGTCCACACAGAGAGTATCGACACGCGCCAGCGTCTCAATGCAGTTCATGTCGTGTACAAGGGTCTTGCGCTGTGCAAGGCGGATGACCGCCGCTACCAGGGCAAGACTTGTCAGCAGGTAGAGCCCTTCGGGTATCATGCCCACCAGTGCACCGACGGTGGATACGACGCCCTCACGCATCGGTCTGCCGAGCCACACGATCTCTTTTATCGCCATAAGCGTGCCAATGGGTATAAGGGCGATACCTATCCACTTGACCAGGCTTGTGAGGGAGCGCATCATTTCCGACTGCTTCTTGCCGTTGCTCTTCTTGGATTCAAGGGTCAGGCGGGAGACATAGGACTCCTTGCCGACTCTCACAAGCCGCGCCTTGACGGTGCCGCTGACTACAAAGCTTCCGCTCATCAGCTCGTCGCCCACGGATTTTTTTATCTCATCCGCCTCACCGGTCATCAGAGCTTCGTTTACCAGACATTCGCCCTCTACCACGACGGCATCGGCAAAGATCTGGTTGCCCATGGTGAAAATAGCTATATCATCGCGTACACAGTCATTTACACCGAGGGTGTTTTTTGTACCGTCACGCAATACTATTGCCTTTGGAGTGCTGATTATACTGAGCTTATCGAGGATCTTTTTTGAGCGCAATTCCTGGATAATACCGATAATCATATTGGAGAACACCACCGGCATAAAAGTGAGGTTCGCCCATGAGCCGACTGCGATGACACATATCGCCAACAAGAAAAAAACTATATTGAAGTATGTGAAGACGTTTGAACGGACAATTTGCCCCACGGTTTTTGTCGGAGGCTCAACAGGCTCGTTGCCGTATCCGTTTTCCATGCGTTCCAACACCTGCTGGGCGGTCAGCCCAGTTTCGAGCGGAGCGCAGAACTCCTCTATCTTCTTGCTCGGGAGATCAGGCTCTTCCTTGATCTTTTTCCTTTTGGAGGGCAGGCTCAAAGCCATGACACTAATTCCCCTTATTCTGTGTATTCGGAAATCCATTCGCCAGTTTATTCTAACACATTTTATTACAAAGTGAACAAGCTGCTGTTAATTTTTCTCTTTGCGCCAAATAAAAACACCGCATACCGCCAAAATCCGGCGATATGCGGTAAACCGTCAGAATTCAGCTCAGTGCCTCTACAAAGTTCTTATATATCTGTGCCACATGTGCACGGCTGGCTGTGCCCTTAGGTGAAAATGTGTTGTTTCCTATGCCTTCGATAATATTCGCCTGCTGAAGCGCATATACGGCCGTCTTGTGGTTTGACGCTATCTGTGCATCATCGGAAAACGTGGTCTTGCCCTCGACAACCGGCAGGGTTTTTCCATAAACCTTTGCATAGTTATACATTATGCGGCACATATCTTCGCGGGTGATGCATTCCTCCGCTCTGAACCTTGAATCTGCAACACCTTCAGTTATACCGGCCAGATATGCCCACTGGGCATAAACAGAGTAATATCCGTTCTCCATGAGGTCTGTATAGTTGTGCTCGTAGGCCCTCATAAGGTCGTTTCTTATGTAGCCCGTGACCGTGCCGTACCGCACCTTATACCAGTTGCCGCTCTTTCCCAGCACATTCAAAGCGGTGTACCTGTTGCTTACAAAGCCGACAACCGGGGTGTCTGTGGACGGCCCCTGGCGAATATTCACGCCGGTAGCTGTCACAAGCCCAATGGTGCCGCTCAGGCTGTTTGAAAGGCCGGCAAAGCGTCCCAACACTGTTACGAACATGCCTCTCTGCATCTCGGTATCCGGCTCAAATCTCGACGGGCTCATGCCGTTGAAAAGATTGTTTGAGTAAGCAAAGCAGACCGCGTCATAATACCACGTGCCGGCCGTGACATCGTCAAAGGGCAGCTTGGCATCCGCTCGGAAGCTGGCGCTTATGCTGTGGTTAGAGGTGACATTGCTGAAAGTATAGCTTTTTACCGCACCCACACTTACTCCGTCCACAATCACATCGGAAACTGCATAACCACTATTGGGCGTAATGGAATATGCCTTTGAGCCCGACTGTATAACACCGGTCGTGCCGGAGGGGCTTATGCTGCCGTTTGCCCCCGCCTTAGCTGTGATTGAATAGACAGGAGCGATTTTGTATGTAGCTGTCATAGTACCGCTCTGCGAGTACCCCTCCGCACGTGCCATTGCCTTTATCGTAGTATCGGAGCTCAGCGTTATAGGAGACGAATATACCTTGCTCGCCGTCGTGGGCTCAGAACCGTCCGTTGTATAGTATATGGTCGCTTTTCTGATGGAGCTCAGGGATATTTGAGTTCCCGACGAGACACGGTTACCCTCGGAAACGCCGCTTGTGACCGCCGCCGTCGGCGCTTCCAGCTGAGGCACCTTTACCGTATATTCAAGAATAGTGCTGCCGGAGCAGTTGGCCGAGACGGCGATGGCGCGGAGCTTTGTAGTGTTGTACAGCGTAATCGCGCCCGAATAAGCTGTCGAGTTCGCCGTTGGGGCGGAGCCGTCGGTCGTATAGTATATGGCCGCGCCCGGCGTGTCGCTCGTGAGCTCAACGGTCTTTCCGCCGACAAAGGGCTTTGTGTGGCTCTTTGGCGCTTTCTCTCTGGCTGCAGTCTCATTGTCAAGCTGGACAGCCTCGCTAGGAGTATATGTAACGCTGTCACGCCCTGTGTATCTGTATATGGCGTAGCCCCTTTCCAGATAGTAGGACTGGAAACTGGCCAGAGACCTGCTCTGGCCTGCGCCGTAGCGAGTCAGCCTCGTAATGACCGGAGTCTGCTCCATGACCTCCAGACCTATGATATTGCCTTCCGTGTCGTATGTAATGCTTGAAATCAAAACAACATGGCTTCTGGTCTCGTTAAGGCAGTCCCCCACTTGGAGGCTATACAGGCTCTGATCTCCTACTTTTTCCGCCACATATGGCAGCGAATAAGTGGTTTTCCTGGATTCCAGCCCCCACGCATAGGAAACATAACCGCTGCAGTCGGTGGAGTAGACCGGGGCGATCTTGTTGTATGTAGAATATGCCGTATAGAACTTGCTGCTGTTGTCCAGAACAGAGGACGCAAAGGTCTCGAGTGATACGCCGTAGCCTATGTATCCGTTGGAGTTGACCGGCTGCCCGTAGGGTATTCCGGTATAGGTGTTCTCAGCGTAAAAGACGCCGTAGCTGCCCCACTGTGTCCTGTTCTCAAGAGGCGTCCACTTTATCTCGTTGAGCTGGCGGGCGCGCTTAACGATGTTGCGCTGTCCCTCGGATATGGGAGGGGTGAGAGTTTGAAGCGCCGCCTCCGCGGTCATTGTCCGCGCTTTTACCGCAGATTCCGAAACAAGTCCCGCTTCCTTCAGCAGAGCGTCATAATCGCAGACGAGATCATAGTTGTCGTTATACTCGCTTATGGTGTTATCGTCGTCGGGAGCCAGCAGCGAGCAGAGGCCCGCAGTTCCGTGGAGATTAAAATCCTGAAGGTCGCTGTCGGCGTTAAAGCTGCCGAAAAGCGCCGACAGCTCTGTCATATAGTTTTGGTTGCCTATCTGGACAGCGAGCTGGTCCCCGTCGGTATAACAGGAGCGTACACCGCTCAGGACAGGTTTACCGCCGGCCCAGACTGTGTAGTCGAAGACCTCGCCTGTCAGAAAAAGATCCCCATATTGAGTTGGAATGAGGCGCATAACGTCTGTGAGATCCGTAGTCATAACGGCAGAGGACGCGCCGTCAGAGAGCTCATAGACTTTGCCTCCCGCCAAATATTTTATTGCACCGTTTATGACATACATCTGCTTAATTATATCGGATGCGCTATGTATATCTGTGGCTGTGCCGCCGGACTCGGGCATTTTTTTGACTGTCTCACCGACGGTGTAATACAGATAGCCGTTCCAGAGGTTGAGGTTTTTCCCGTCATCAGCGGAGAGTGCGTAAACTCTCTCCCCCCTCTTGACAAATAAACCTCCGTGGTTAAAATACAGATTGCCGCCGTCTGAGAGCATAACGCCCCCGTTTTGGATATTGAGGTCCGTGTTTCCGATCTGCCACGACTCCGCATGAGCCGTATCCAGAGGCAGCAGCAAAATAGTCATTACCGCCGCAAGGATCATTACGAAGGTTCTGCGAAATATGTTCATAATCAGCCTCCAGAACTAATACTGGTATGAAAAAGTTTACATAATTTTCTTGATAATAGCATATGTAATATCAAATTTCAAGGTTTTATGTAAAAGTTTCGCTTCTTGTGACCAAAAAAAGCGCCGACCCGCAGGTCGGCGCCAGAGTTAAATGCTATATTAAAGTACGCGGACACGGATAACGTCGTCCATCTTCCTGATAGTTTCGGGTATGGCATCGCCAATCGGAGAATCGATGTCTATGATGGTATAGGCATAGTCGCCGCGCTGCTTATTGATCATGTGGGCTACGTTCAGCTCTGCATCGCCGATCAAATCGAGGAAGTGGTGAAGCATACGCGGAACGTTTTTGTGGAGTATGCATACCCGGCACACGCCCATCCTGTCAAGTGTCGCACATGGAAGATTAACGGAATTTGTGATGTTTCCATTGAGAAGATAGTCCCGAGCCTCACGGGCTGCCATAACGGCACATTTTTCCTCGCTCTCGGGAGTGGAGGCGCCAAGATGAGGCATAGGAATCACGTTTGGCGCATTTGCGGTAATCGCATTTGGGAAGTCTGTGACGTATCGTGCGACCTTAGCCGTATCTATTGCGTCCATAAGGTCCTCATCACAGACAAGCTCGCCGCGCGCCAGATTGATGATGCGCACGCCGTCCTTCATCTTTTCAAAGGCTTCCTTGTTCAGCATGTGGTGAGTCTGATCCTTGATGTAGGGAACGTGGAGTGTAATATAGTCACAGTTGCGGTAAATCGTATCAATGTCGGTGGCATGGATCACGCTGCGAGAGAGATCCCATGCGGCGTCGACGGACAAATACGGGTCGTAGCCGTAAACGTCCATACCCAGCTCCACAGCGGTGTTGGCGATCTTCGCGCCGATAGCGCCGAGTCCTATAACGCCCAGAACTTTACCGGCAATTTCCGGACCTGTAAACGCAGACTTGCCCTTTTCGACCATAGCGGGGATTTCGTCGCCCTTGTCGGCAATGCTCTTTACCCACTCTATACCGCCGGCAACATCGCGGGAGGCCACAAGCAGGGCGCATATGACAAGCTCCTTGACAGCCTCGGAATTGGCTCCGGGGGTGTTGAAGACCACTATTCCCTTTTCGGCACAGCGGTCTACGGGGATGTTATTGGTTCCGGCGCCGGCTCTTGCTATGCAAAGAAGGTTGCCGTCAAACTCCATGTCGTGCATTTTCGCGCTGCGGACTAGAATTGCATCCGGGCTCTGCGCCTCGTTGTCTAATTCTATTCCCGCGCCCTTTATGATATCAAGGCCGGTCTGGGCAATTTTATTTAGAGTTTTAACCTTGTACATTTGCCACCTCAAACTCTTTCATAAACTCGACGAGCTTCTTTACGCCCTCCATAGGCTGTGCGTTGTAAATAGAGGCGCGCATACCGCCGACGAGACGGTGACCCTTTAGGTTGGTGAAGCCCTTGGCTGTCGCCGCCTTTACGAATTCGGCGTCCTTTTCGTCGCTCCCTGTGCGGAAGGTCACGTTCATGTCACTGCGGGAGTCCTTTTCGGCGGTCGCGTTAAAGAGCTTGCTCTCGTCCAGAAAGTCGTAGATAAGCTTTGCCTTTTCGCTCTTTATTTTCTCCATGCCGTTGACTCCGCCCTGCTTCTCAAGCCAGTCAAGGACCAGTCCGAGAATGTAGATATTCCAGCAGGGGGGCGTGTTATACATTGAGTCCTTTTCAATCATGCGCTTATAGCTCATCATGAGAGGCGTGCAGGCCATCTCGCGTCCGGCAAGCCCCTTGTCCATGATCACAACGGTCAGACCGGCGGGAGCCATATTTTTCTGTGCTCCGGCAAAAATAACGCCGTATTTGGAAACGTCGACAGGTTTGGACAGGATATTCGAGGACATATCGCAGCAGAGAGGGACATTTCCCGTTTCAGGGACATACTTCCACTCGGTTCCGAAAATAGTGTTGTTTGCACAATAATAAAAGTATGCCGCCTCGGGATCCAGTGAAAGCTCGGACTGAGCGGGAATGTAGCTATAGTTTTTGTCCTCAGAGGAAGCCGCGATGTTGACGGTACCGAATTTTTTTGCTTCCTTTGTGGCTATGCTGGAGAAGTTGCCGGTCACGACATAGTCGGCCTTGCCCTTACCCAGCTCTCCCATGAGGTTCATGGGTATCATTGAAAACTGGAGCGACGCGCCGCCCTGCAGTAATAGCACCTCGTGAGTATCGGGGACGGAGAGCGCTTTTTTCATTTTCTCCTTGGTACCCGCATGAATCTCCATGAAGGCTTTACTTCGATGGCTCATCTCCATGACGGACGTGCCTGTACCGCCGTAGTTGAGTATGTCACGTCCCGCAATCTCGAGGACCTCGGCAGGAAGAGCGGACGGGCCTGCGGAAAAATTGAAGACTTCTTCTCTTTTCATCGTAAAAACCTCCATAAGTTATTAAAATTCTAAACTTAGTTAAAATTTTGATAATCCAATTATAAGCAAGACTTACTGTAAAGTCAAACAACTTTACCTACAAGCATTTTGTCAAAATAGCTAATAATTTCGACATTTTCTACAAGTTTGCGATGCTGTCCACCGTCGACACACACCTGAGTGTAGTTGGGTGCGTGACCTATGGACTTTCCGTCGCGCTCGGTTTCAAAAAGCACAGGCAGTACCTTTCCAACGCAGCTCATGAGGTACTCTCTCTCCATCTCATCGGCCACAGTCTGAGCCTGTAGAGCGCGCGCAGCTTTTACCGCGCGGCTCAGCTGCTTGGGCATCTGCGCCGCTTTTGTCCCCATCCGCACCGAATACGGGAAAATGTGCATTGATGAAAAGCTGCATTTTCTTATGAACCTAAGCGTCTCCTCGTGCTGCTCGTCGGACTCGCCCGGAAATCCCACAATGAGGTCGGCGGTTATCCCGCAGCCGGGAAAATACTCCCGCAGGAGCATAACGGCTTCATAGAAGCGCTCAGTATCATATTTCCTGTTCATAGCCGAGAGTATACCGTCACAGCCGCTCTGCAGCGACAGGTGGAAGTGGTTGCAGACCTTCCCGGAGGCGGCAAGTCTCTTACAGAAGTCCTCAGTTATAACGGTTGGCTCCAAGGAGCCTAGACGTATTCGCATATCTCCGGCGGTCTCCGCAATCGCTTCAACGGCGTCGGCCAGAGTTTTCGCGGGCGTCAGGTCGCGCCCGTAGGAGGCAATCTCAATACCTGTGACAACGAGTTCGCGGTAGCCCTCCGAAGCAAGCGCCTCAGTCTGTGCGGCGCATGACTCAAGCGGCAGAGAGCGTAGGCGGCCTCGTGTATAGGGTATGATACAGTAGGTGCAAAAGTTCACGCAGCCGTCCTGTATTTTCAACATGGCGCGTGTGCGGCCGCCGACCGCACCGCCCGGAAGCTCCTCGAAAACACGGCGGGCGAAGGGGTCGTCGATATAGCTGTAAAAGCGCCTGTCGTCAAGCGCTCTCATTATGTCGTCAATAAAGCGCTTTTTGTCGCCGCTGCCGTGGACAACATCAGCACCCAGCTCCGCCGCATCCCCGGGCGAAAGCTGGGAAAAGCAGCCGCAGACGGCGCAGACGGCGTTGGGGTTCTCGCTTTTCAGCCTGCGTACCGCCTGTCTGGACTTGCGGCCGCTCTCCGCTGTGACAGCACAGGTATTTATTATTATCAGATCGGCCCCTTCGCATTCGTCTGCGGGTAAAAACCCGTTGTCGGCGAGTATAGCTTCTATAGCCTGGGTCTCAAATTGATTCACCTTACAGCCCAGGGTCGTTATGGCATATCTCATGGTATCACCTTGTTTTTACTATATATTTGGTCTATAATATTATAATATTATAAACTGTTCCGCATAAGTTTGCGCAGGACAAACCGGAGGAAGACATGACCGCATATCTTGACAATGCCGCAACAACGATGGTCTGCCCGGAGGCGGCCGAGGCGGCGCTTCAAATAATGACAGTGAATTATGGGAATCCAAGTTCCACACACACAATGGGACGAAATGCGAAAAAAGCGCTTGAAACGGCGCGCGCGCAGATAGCAGATGCGATCGGAGCTAAGCCGGAGGAAATTTTCTTCACCTCCTGCGGCTCGGAGAGCGATAACTGGGCTATACTCTCAGGCGCTCAGCTTGGCAGCAGAAAGGGAAAGCACATAATCAGCTCTATGGCCGAGCACAGCGCAGTGCTGAAATCTCTCGAGCTTCTGGAGAAGCTCGGCTATGAGGTCACACGGCTAAAGCCCGAAAAGAACGGGAGCGTACCGGTCGCAGCCGTTGAGGAAGCTCTGCGCGAGGACACAATACTTGTCTCCCTCATGCTGGTGAACAACGAGACCGGGGGTATAACGGACATAGCGGGTATTTCCCGGGCCATAAAGAAAAAAGGCAGCGCCGCACTGCTGCACACAGATGCCGTTCAGGGTTTTCTAAAAGTCCCGTTCACGGTAAAAAGCCTCGGCGCGGATCTGATAACGCTGAGCGGCCACAAAATACACGCTCCGAAGGGCGTAGGCGCCCTCTATGCCCGCGGAGGCGCTAAAATGAATCTGGCTCCGCTCATCTTGGGCGGCGGGCAGGAACAGGGACGACGTTCGGGTACGGAGCCCTTGCCGCAAATCGCCGCTTTCGGTGTCGCAGCAGAGCTCGGTAAAAAAAGCATGGACGAGTCAATATCGAAAATGGCCGGGCTGAAGGCTCTTGCAGTCGAAAGGCTCACAGCCGAAAACGAGGGTCTTAGGGTACTGGTCTCAGACGCGCCGCACATCCTCAGCATTTCTCTGCCCGGATATAAGAGCGAGGTCATGATGAACTTTCTCGAGGCGCGGGGAGTCTTCGTTTCGAAAAGCTCTGCCTGCAAGAAGGGCGGCAGGAGTTATGTACTCGAGGCGGCGGGCTGTTCCCCCGACATCATCGACGGTGCGCTTCGTATTGGGCTTTCGCGATATACCACTGAGGACGAGATAGCCGCCCTTTGCGACGGCATACACGATGCAAGAGAGCGTCTATATACCGTATTGCGCTGAGGACTTTACTTGTCCTCAGCGCTTTTATCTTCTTTCTCTTTTTCTGTCAGAATTTTACCGGCAGCAATATTCGCATTTCCGGCGTAAGTCTTTTTGACCGGTTTGTTTGTCTCCGGGTCTATATAGTCCAGGCCGTCGTATATGTCTATATTTACCGGCAGACCGTGTCTTTTGAGCTTATTGTTGACAAGTGACTTTATACCCGCCGCGAAGACTACAAACAGAGGTACGCCGATAATCATACCGATCGGCCCGAACAGCCCAGCGCCCACTATTATTGAAAACAGAACCCAAAAGCCGCTGAGTCCGGTCTTGCTGCCGAGGATCTTCGGACCGAGAAAATTCCCGTCAAACTGCTGCAGCACTATAATGAAAATAACAAATATCAGACACTTTATCGGCGAGTACATGAGAACAATGAGAGCGGACGGAACTGTGCCAATGAAAGGGCCGAATACCGGAATTATATTCGTGATACCGACTATGACCGCAATTAAGACGGAGTCTTTGATTCCTATTATCAGGCAGGCGATATAGCATATAATGCCAATGAGCAGAGAGTCCAGAAGTTTACCGCTGAAAAAGCCCATGAAAGCCCTGTCTGTAAAGCGGAGGACATTTAGGATCTTTCTTGAATACCTCGGGGTAAAAATAGAGTACATTATCTTCTTCGCCTGCGCTGTGAATTTTTCACGGCTGTACATGATATATATGGATACAGCAGTCGCTATTACTATGTTAGCCAGAGCCTTGACTACATTGATAACGCCTGTTGAAACGCTTGATATTATTGTGGTCATCTGCGGCAACAGAGTCTCCTTTACCCACTTTGTAAAGGAGCCGCTGATATCGTCGAGTACGTCGGAAAAGTTTGTCTCAAGAATAGGGTAATTCTCAAGCCACCTGTCCGCCCATTTCTGGAGTTTTTCAATACTCCCCGAAATATTGGTAACCAGGCTCTCAAGACTCTCATACAGCTGCGGTATTATGAGATAGATCAGCACGGAGATAAGCGCAATCATTAGAATGATCGCAAAGGTAATGGCCATACCTCGGCCGAACTTTCGCGCCTTGGTTACGTCCCCCCTGTTGATTCTCATACCCAAAGGCTGGAACAGTTCCTCCTGGAACACTCGTACGATCGGAGTCAGAAGATACGCCAGCGCAGCGCCCCATATAAAAGGGCTGAGTATTTTGAAAAGCGACTTGACCGCCGCCCGGATACCGCTCCAATGCTGTATTATCGAATAAAACGCAATACAGGCAATGATAACCAAAAAGGCCGTCAAACCCCAATAGAGATATTTCTTTTCAATTTTGAAGTTCCCCATGTCACGCTCTCCCAAACCATACTTGTCCCAAAAAACCATAGTCTGATTTTCATTTTACTCTAATATCTAGTTATCAGTCAACTAAAAACGGGCCGACGCAAACTTTTTTGCGTCGGCCCACCATATTTTAAGGGTCAGAGGTATTTTTTGACGTCGTCTCCGGCTGTTTCTGGGTCTCCGGTGGCGGTAACTGTAAAGCTAATGCCCTCTTTTTCGCCGAAAGCGTCGAGAGTATCGAGGATCTTTGCGAGCGTCTTTATATCAATGGCTTCATCGAACATTTTTAAAAGGTTGTCGATAAAAACGTGGGTTATGTCATAGTTTGCCGCATGGAGACCGCTGATGAATCCCTCAAAGAATTCCATAGAACCGAAATTATAGTCGCTTGCATGGATGAGACGCGCGGTGTAGGGTACGTCAAAGGTCAGGTTTTTGTCCTTCTCAATACACACTACGCTGCCGTTTTCCTTTTCTGTAGCCTGCTTTACAAGCTCAACAAGAGCCTTTGTTTTACCGGTTCCCTTCGGCCCCATGATTAACTTAACCAATGTAACCACACTCCTTTATATGTATTATTTAATCTCTGTTGGACATCTCTTCCCTTTCTTAATTCTAGCATAGCTCATATCCGACTTCAAGGCGGCAATTAAAACAATTTGTAAATTTGAGTTTTGTCTGTTATTCCTTTTTCAGAAGTTTGAACATATTTTTCTTATATGCCTCGACTCCCGGCTGGTTAAACGGGTTTACACCGGAAATATATGCAGATATGGCACAGGACATTTCAAAAAAGCAGACCAGAGAGGCAAAGCCATCCTCATTTCTCTCGGGAACGGTGATAGAGATATTCGGCACTTCACCCTTAATATGCGCCTGAGCAACGGCTCGGGCAACGGTTCTTGATATGTCTTCAAACTCGCATCCCGCAAGATAGTTAAGCCCGTCCCTGTCTCCAAGCTCAAAAGGCACTTTCAACAGGGAGCCGGTCTTTTCGATGCTCACGACGGTCTCCATAAGTCTGCGGGGTCCATCCTGGATATACTGTCCCATTGAGTGCAGATCCGCACTGTATTCTGCATATGCCGGGAAAATACCCACTCCGTTTTTTCCCTCGCTTTCACCAAAAAGCTGCTTCCACCACTCCGCAGTATAGCGAAAATACGGCTCGTAGCTGGAAAGTATCTCTATAGTCCTCCCTTTTTGATAGAGGTGCTGTCTTGCGCCTGCATACAGCCACACGGGGTTTTCCTGGGAGCGAAGGTTATACCGATCCATCTCGCTTGCCGCACAGCTTAAAACGCGGCCAATGTCTATGCCCGCCACGGCCATTGGCAAAAGCCCCACAGCCGAGAGAACGGAATATCTGCCGCCAACGTCATCCGGGATCACGAAGCGTTCCCAGCCCTCGCTGACCGCCATATCATGGAGAACGCCCCTCTCTGCGTCCGTAGTGACGTAAATGCGTTTTTTTGCGGCGGAGCCATATTTTTTTTCAAGGATTTCCTTGAAGACCCTAAACGCCACGGCCGGCTCCAGTGTTCCGCCGGATTTGGATATAACGTTTATCGAAAAGTCACGATCGCCGAGAAGTTCAATGATCTCGCTCATAGCCGAGGCGGACAGTCCGTTACCGGCAAAGTAAATGTCTGGCGTCTCTTTCGGCAAAAGATTGTAGTTTGGAGATTTGATAAACTCGATTGCGGCGCGGGCGCCTAGATAGGACCCGCCTATGCCAATAACAACGAGGGCCTCGGAATTCTTTTTTATTTTTGAGGCAGCAGATAAAATCGCCTTTAGCTCTGTTCCGATAGTGCGGGAAGGCAGGTCCATCCAGCCGGTAAACTCAGAGCCCTCGCCCGTACGCTCGGCCAAAGTCCTGTGCGCATCGGATACCCGGGCATAATCCGGTCCTTCGTCGCAAAAGAACTCTCTCGCTCCGGTCAAATCTACCTTTACCATAAATGTTGATCCTCGTTTCTTTGGTAATGCCAGTGACTTTCTTTGGCTATTAATTGTAATACAAGGTCTGATATAATTCAAGCAATATTTGTTAATTCTGCCGCCTTAGTGGGAAGAAGACTGCAAATTCTGGCGGTTTTTTGCTATAAAGTGGAGTTCATCCACCAAAAAGCTTACACAAAAGCCTGCCATACAGCTTCCCGACCGTCAGACGCGCCACATCGTTGGAGGCCGCCAGCTCAACGCGGACAAGCTCCGATTCTCCGGAGTATATGATCATCTCGCCTATGATGTCACCCTCATATACCGGAGCATTTATGCTCTCCGGAAGAAACGCCTCATACCGCAGTTCGCCCAGCGCGGTCTTTTCAATCAGCATTCCCTCCTCTCCGAGATATACAGGCTGAACGCAGTCTGTCTCGCCAAGCGATACAGGAACCGGAGGAAGCGCGTCGGGACTTCTGAGCGAGCAGACCGTGTAATTGGCAAAAGCATAGTTAAGAAGTGTCTTAGCACTCTCAAAGCGCTCATCTGTGGTAGCCGCGTGCATAACTACCGCGATATACTCCGTACCGTCTCTCTCAGCTGTGGCCGAGAGGCAGTACATCGCCTTGTTCGTAAAGCCGGTTTTAAGGCCTGTGGCGCCGTTGTAAAACCTCACCAGCCTGTTTGTGTTTACAAGCTGTGATTCTCCGTTTCTAAGAGAGTCCATCCATATGGTAGTGTATTTTTTAATTTCGTCGTGGCGGATGAGCATACGCGACATAACCGCCACATCAAAGGCACAGGTGTAGTGGTTCTCATCGTCTGTAAGTCCCGTGCAGTCAACAAAGTTTGTGTCGTTCATGCCCAGCTGGGACGCACGCTCATTCATCCGCGCGACAAAGCTCTCTTCCGATCCGGCTATGTGCTCCGCAAGAGCCACCGCACAGTCGTTGGCAGACACTACAGACACCGCTTTCAGCATCTCGCCCACGGTCAGCTGTTCGCCCTCCTCGAGCCATATCTGGCTGCCGCCCATGGATGCGGCGTGGCTCGAGCAAGTCACAAGATCCTGCTCGGTCAGACGCCCCGCTTCAATCTCTTCCATCACCAGCAGAAGCGTCATTATCTTTGTAATACTGGCAGGCGTCAGATGCTCATAGGCATTTTTAGCATAGATGACCTCCCCGCTGCTTTTCTCCATAAGCAGCGCCGAGGGAACAGGTATTGATATGGCGTCCTCGCTGAGCGTGTCTACGGCATATGCGGGAACGCTCAGAATTGCCGCGATGAGAACGGCGGTTATCAGTTTTTTCATGACAGGTCTCCTCTCTCCTTGTCCATTTACTTTTATTTCACAATATGGCGGAGACCAACCGCTTATTACTGTTACAGTTTTAATCACCCATCTAACATTTGTAACTTGGTTGACGAGTATTCACTCAAAATTTTTATATTCAAATATGGTGAACATTTGTCAATATTTCAGAAAAACCAAAATTCCTTAATAATCAACGGTTTTGAACATTGTCAACAGACTTTTCAACATCCCCTCCTCATCAATTACGTACAAACAATTCATAGTTTGGTTTACATAAAACATTTATTTGCCAGAACAGCCTCTTCTTTGACAAAAAACTCCTTGACAAACGAGAAAATATTGTTCCGCAATTTCCCCGCAAAAAATAAGCAACAGGAAAGTTGTATTATCCCTGTTGCTTATGTATTAAACTGTATCAAATATGTCCCTGGCTGAGAGGCAGCACATGCGCTTATTAGCGGAACATGCAAAACGAAAAAAAATTATACTATCTCCCGGTACATAGCGGCGGCATCGGTTTTTGCGACTGCATCCGCTATCTCCAGTACCTCCACCTTTACGGCGCGCTGCCCGAAGCGGATCTCGATAATGTCGCCTATCCTGACTTCATAAGACGCCTTGGAAACTTTGCCGTTAACCGTCACCCGCCCACCGTCACAGGCCTCATTGGCCACCGTGCGGCGCTTGATGAGCCTTGAAACTTTGAGATATTTGTCAAGCCGCATTTTATACTCCTCGTAGTGGTATAAGAAACGGGCGCGAAAAACTCCGCGCCCGCGTTATTTCTTACTTGTCAACAGCTTCCTTGAAAGCCTTTCCCGCCTTGAAAACGGGAACGCGGGACGCGGGGATCTTTATCTCCTCCTTGGTCTTGGGGTTACGTCCTATACGGGCGTCTCTTTTTTTGACATCGAAAACGCCAAAACCTACGAGTTGAACTTTCTCGCCTGCTTCAACGGAGCTTTTGATGGCATCGAGTGTGGCGCTTACCGCACGTTCGCCGTCCTTTTTGGACATACCGGTTTTTTCTGCAACTGCTGCTATGAGCTCTGCTTTGTTCATATTATTCCTCCTGTTACCCTTGTGATTTCTGTGCTATTAAAGTTTTGCCTTTGCAAAGCTTTTACAAATATGATTTGCTCTCCTGGTACAGTTCTTCCAGCTCCTCAAGACTCATATCGCCGAGGATTCTGCAGAGACTGTGGGACTTTTTCTCCATATAGTCAAATCGTTTGATAAACTTCTCACAGCTTTTGTGGAGAGCCGCTTCAGGGTCGACGCCCGCAAATCTTGCCAGATTGACGGCTGAGAACAAAAGGTCGCCCAGCTCCTCTTCTATTTTGGCCTCCTCGCCGGAATCCAGTGCGTCTTTCAGCTCTCTCTGCTCTTCCATGAGCTTTTCCATGGCCCCGGAGATGTCCGGCCAGTCAAATCCTACTTTTTTCGCCTTCTTCTGTATCTTCTCTGCACGCCACAGAGCTGGAAGACTCTCTGCCACATCCTGCATGATTTTAGTAACGGTATCCTGTGCTTTTTCGCGGCGCTTCAGCTCGTCCCAGTTTTTAAGGACTTCCTCGCTGCCGCATACAGATATGTCTCCGAAAACATGGGGATGGCGGTAAATAAGCTTTTTAACAGCGGCGTCCGCCACATCGTCAAGATCGAAAACGCCCTTTTCTTCTTCAATGCTTGAGTGGAAAAGGACCTGCATAAGGAGATCGCCAAGTTCCTCACACAAATTTTCGGGGTCCTTTTTATCTATAGCCTCACAGACCTCGTACGCTTCCTCCAGAAGATTGCGCCGAATGCTCTCATGGGTCTGTTCAATGTCCCAAGGGCAGCCGCCCGGCGACCTCAGAACTTTAATTATTCTGCGAAAATCATCAATGTCATATTCAGATTTACACTCAAAATTTACCATAGTTTTTTTCCTTCCGCAAGCAAAAATTAGCTTTACATGTACATACGGCTAATTTATGTTAAAATTAATTAAAAACGTCACCGTATATGAAGCACTTTCGCTACTTTTTCACCCTTCGGAATGAGCCTCATGTCCTCTATTGTAACAGCTTTTGTAATAATAGTTAGAACCATATAGACTACAACCGCAACAAAAATTGCTATCACCAGAGCGGCGATTACCTCTTTGCGGGCGGGATCGAGACTGGCTCCGATCGCTTTAAGAGCCGCCGGATACACAAGCCGGGCCGAAGCGCCCATCACCGCACAGTTGAAAACAGGCTTTATGAACACCTTTCCAAGACTGGGTTTTTCAGGCATTTTGGTCATAAGGAATATCAAATTAAGTGCGCTCATGATGATGTAGCAGATGAGAGTTCCAACGGGAGCGCCATAGATGTTGACATCAGCTCTGCTCAGCAGATACCAGTTGATAGCAATATTCAGACTGCCTCCGATAAGCAGTGTAATCATCGGCAGACGTTCTCTGCCGCCCGCCTGTAAAATGGCTGTAGACATAAGGGATAGGCACACAAAGAAGGATGCGGCGCCCAAAATGGCAAGAAGACTTGCACCCTGTTCTGTGCTTTTCCCATACAGTCCGTGCATAACAGGCACAGAAAGGACGCTTAGTCCCACGGCCATCGGCAGAGCGATGATAGTGGCGATACGCAGCGAGGACTCGACAACACTCTTCGCCTCGTCAAACTGCTTTTTCGCAAGAAATCCGGCAATAGCCGGTACAACGCTGATCGTCAGCGGTGTTATTATTGCCGCAGGCAGATTAAAAAGCGGCAAAGTCATAGAGTATTCACCAAACATGGCATTTGAATCGGTGTAGGAAAAGCCCGCGCCGTTCTGGAGTCTCTCATAGATAAGCTTGGTATTTATAAGGGTGATCACACTTTGCACACAAGAGCCCAGAGCAATGGGAATACCTATTCTTGCAAAATTTTTCAGTATTGTACCGCGGCTGTCAGGTATGTCATTAGCCGCCGCTTCAGTGCCCTCATACCTCTCAGCTTCGCTTTTCATGCGTCTCTTAGCTACGACTGCGGTATACAGGCAGGCGACCAGACTGCCCGCCGCAACTCCCGAGATGGCTCCCGCAGAAAGAAGCGGAGAAGATAATCCCTGGCTGTTAAGTATTATAAGCACAACAAGGCCGAAAACCACCTTTACGGCAACCTCAATTACCTGTGAAACAGAGGTCGGGCGCATATCCGAAAGGCCCTGGGTGTATCCGCGAAAGGCCGACATGACACAGACCAGAATTACGGCCGGCGCCATTGCAAGGACGCTCTGGCTTGCCTCCACGTCGCCCATAAACACAGCCAGCTCAGTCGGGTAGATGAACATGACCACTGTCCAGATAGCGCCCAGCACTATGAATACCCATGTAGCGACATTGAAAATACGTCTGACCTGGTTGGGTCTGTCAAGGCTGTTAGCCACTGAGACCATTTTTGCCAGCGCTATCGGAAGGCCCGCGGTCGAGAGGGTAAGCAGGACCATATAGAGGTTGTAAGCGACGCTGAAATGTGCATACCCCTCGGGGCCCATGATGTTAGCGAGAGGAATCTTATATATAGCGCCCAATATTTTTGTAATGACGACGGCTATCGTAAGTATTGCCGCACCGTGCAGATAGTTCTGATTTTTTGAAGCAGCCAAAACAGCACCTCCGGGGAATTTAATTCTTACTTGGTAAGCAGTAATAAGATGACACGCATTGTATAGATATATATGCAGCGCCGTCGTTTGATTTGTTTTGGTCGGTCTACTCTACACCAAATAAAACTAAAAATCAAGCCAAGGATATCAGACAACTGTTCAGCAGGAATCAATAATCTATACATTTTTGCGACATTTAATTGGAATAATGAGAAAAAAACAAATAGCATTTAGCAGTATTTTGTCGAGTAAGGGGATTGTGCTCGCGTTAGATTTTTGTTATGATTGCCTTTACTTAGGAGTTAATCGCTGCATTTTGCAAATAATAGAAATATCTCAATCGGAGGTAATTCACATGAATCTTGCCGCTCTCAAAACATATTTTGACCCCGTCCGTCAGGCAATCATCGCCACAGACGGCAGTACGGTCATCTACGCTAATCCCGTAGCGGAGGCTGTTTTAGGAGACGAGATAGTTGGGAAGCAGGCCGCTGACCTCATCCCCCAGGAGATCCTCAAAAGCGAGGCAGCAAGTATGGCCTGCTCGGCAACCATAGGCGGCAAAGCAGCAGCAATATTTATAAAAAGCGGAGAAAAGCTCAAGCTGTTTTATATCAACTTTTATGAAAACGATAACGCCGGAACTATGCCGGTCTCGCCGCGTATGACAAACTATCTTCGCAGCTGCGCCAACGGAATCAAAATGTCCGCCGACCTCTGCTTCACCCCTGTGGAAGAGGGAAAAATGCCCAGTGAAAAGCATATCTCCGTACTATACCACTACTACTACTGCCTTATACGCATGGTCACGCAGGTCGACAGCGCCAACAAGCTGGAACAAGGCGAATACACCATTGAAACCGTACACACGGACCTTGTAAAGCTCTGCCGCGAGCTTACGGCCACCGTCTCCAATCTCAGCCGAGGCAGCTGCGTTGATATAGCCTTTTTATGCGAAGAAGAGTCGCTTACTGCGGTCGTGGACCCCGCAAAAATAGAGCTAATGCTTCTGAACCTGTTTTCCAACAGCCTGAAGCACACCCCACCAAACGGGAGCATAACCCTTTCTCTGAGCAAAAGTCAGGACAGTATACTCATTTCGCTGGATGACAGCGGCAATGGTATACCACAGGAAAAGCTGTCCCTGCTGTTCAGCGTGGGCAACGAGGAGTTTGACATTGCAAAACCGGATTCCGGACTGGGACTGGGGCTGTATATAGCCGGTTCCATAGTCAGGCTGCACAATGGCGTAATGCTTATTGAGAGCCGAAAAGGCGAAGGCACGCACGTCCGGATAAAACTTCCTGCCGGCGAAACGCCCTCTACCAAATTCAACACCCCCGTCACTCCCTACCGCAGCGCGGGTATTTCCCCTGCTCTTACTGAGCTTGCTGATATTCTTAAAAGTGACTGTTATGGTCCGAAATACGAAGACTAATAAACTGCCGCAGTTATAATTTACTGCAGCAGTTTGTCATACCCGGAAAAAGCGTCTGCCGTTATTAAGCGTTATCCTTGCGATCTCCTCCGGAGCCATACCCTTGATTTCCGCAATTTTCTCTGCGATATGCCGGAGGTACCGCGAGTCGTTTCGCTTTCCCCTCACGGGTACGGGAGCGAGATAAGGGCAGTCGGTCTCTATGAGCATACGATCTACCGGGCAGATCTCGACGACCTCAATGACCCTGCGGGCGTTCTTGAAAGTGACTACGCCGGTAAATCCCAGATACCAGCCCATATCTATCAATTTCTTCGCCATTTCTGCGCTGCCGGAATAGCAGTGAAATTCTCCGCAGACCTCGGGAAACCGGCGCACTATCTCCAGACAATCCGCATGGGCCTCCCTGTCGTGTATGACAACAGGCACATTCAGCTCACGGGCCAGCTCCATCTGTCTGTATAACACCCGTCGCTGTACATCCCGCTCCGGGTTATCATAGTAGTAGTCCAGTCCGATCTCGCCGATCGCACGCACTTTGGGATTCTTGAGCCATTTGCGGATCAGTTCCGGAGACTCCGCGTCAAAGCTGTCGGCGTCCTGAGGATGCCAGCCGACGGCGGCATATATAAAATCATGTTTCTCGGCAAGACGCATAGCCGCAAGTGACGTTTCAAGATCGTTGCCTGCGTTTACGACAAGTGAAACTCCGCTGTCGCGGATTTCGGAGAGCACCTGTGAGCGATCCGCGTCGAAGGCCTCATCATTATAGTGCGCATGGGTGTCAAAATACAAAATCGTTTCCTCCTGTTGTGAGAGTATGCGGAGTATGGTGATGCAGTGCAGTACCGCCTGCAGGAAAGGATCTTAAGGATGCCAAAATCTGTTAAAAGCCCATATTGGATTACCGATAAATACATATATACCCTGCTGCTCGTCTACCCGCTGTTCGTGGGCTTTCATGGCTATACGAGTCTCACCGCCTCCAAATTTGTATTCTTGGCGGCCGTAACAGGGCTTTGGCTGATCGCCCTTATTGTCAGCATCTCAAAAAACAGGCTGCGTCTCGGAAAGATGTCCTTTATTCAGTGTTGTATGATGCTGTTTGTCCTCGCCTGCTGTGTCTCCGCGGCAGTCTCGCCGTATTTTAAATCGACTCTAGTGGGCGAGGGGCGCTTTGACGGGCTTCTCACCATATTTCTCAGCTTGTGTATTTTCATGGGCGTGTCGGCCTTTGCCCGTCTAAAAAACGGATATGTAATCGCTCTCGCGGTCTCCGTGTCGCTCTGCTGCCTTATAGCTGTTTTCCAGCTCTTCGGGTACAACGCTCTGGACCTGTTTCCAAATGACTACTGCTATTATGACGGCGGCTATGAGTTCCCCGGCGAGTTTCTCGGCACCATAGGCAACGCCGGGCTCTTCGCGGCCTTTCTCTGTCTTTGCATTCCGCTGTTTTCTGTCTATTATACCACTGCGGCTGTCCGCCCGCCATGGCTTTTGCCCGTAATTTTTATCGGCATGTTCTGCATATTCGCAAGCGGTGTGTCCGCGGGCAAGCTTGCTATATGCCTCTGTCTCTTATTCTCCGCTCCGCTGGTCATATCAAGCGGCGAGCGTCTGCGCCGCGGACTGGATATTCTCGCTATAACCTGCCTTGCGCTATGCGCCGCATACTCCTTGACCTTTGATTACGACGGCGCAGAATTGACGGTCTCATGGGGTTTTCCGACTCTCTGCACCTTATCTGCCGCAGCTGCGGCGACGTCGGTCATTCTTCGTCTTATACTGAAAAATTGCGAAATAGCCGCAAAAACTGTGCGTATAGCAGTGACATCAGTCTCGGTTCTCGCTGTTCTTGTCTGTCTGGCCGCAGTATGGAACTTGGACGGCAACGAGGGCGCTTTATACGAGTTTTCCCGGGTAATGCACGGTGAGGCAGACGACAGCTTCGGCTCCTCGCGCATACTTATCTGGCGTAAGACTTTAGACCTTGTAAAGGAGCGGCCGATCTTCGGAGGCGGTCCGGGAACGCTCCCCCTCCGACTGGATGTGGAATTTTCGCGCTATGTTGGGGAGACCGGCAAAACCCTGTACGGCTCGGTAGATAACGCACACAATGTCTATCTGGGTATTCTTGTAAATACAGGAGCGGTCTCGCTCGCCTTATACCTCACCGCCATGATTTCAAGTCTTGCCGGGGCAATAAAACGGCAGTCCTCCACGGCTCTGTGCCTGGCGTCGGCATTGCTCTGCTGCTGGATACAGGACTTCTTCGGGCTGGGACTTTTCATCGTGTCCCCTATTATGTGGACTTTTTGGGGGCTTCTGCATTCCGCCGTAAAAAACAACATCCGCCTGCGCGTTTAGCGGAAGCGGATGTTTTCTGTTTTTATTCAGCGCTCTGTTCCGCTATCTTCCTGCCCATAAGTACGCCCATAGCGGACGCCATCATAAGACCGCGGGTCCAGCCGCTGGAGTCGCCCAGACAGTGCAGGCACTTAATATTTGTGTTGAGATTCTTGTCCATCTTTACCCGGTTTGAGTAGAACTTGAGCTCCGGCGAGTACAGCAGAGTCTCTGTGGACGCAAAGCCCGGAACAACATGGTCGACAGCTTGTATGAAGTTTATTATGTTCATCATGGACCTGTAGGGCAGTGCGGCGGTGATGTCCCCGGCGACCGCATCCGGCAGCGTGGGCCGGACATTGGACTGCGCCAGCTCCTTTTCCCATGTGCGCTTGCCGTCCAAAATATCTCCGAAGCGCTGGACAAGAATATGCCCCGCGCCGAGCATGTTTGTCAGCTCACCCACCTTCTGCGCGTAGGCAATAGGCTGATTGAAGGGATAGCTGAAGTTGTGGGAGCATAAAATCGCCAGGTTCGTGTTGTCCGACTTTCTCTCTTTATACGAGTGACCGTTGACAACCGCAAGATCGTCGTCGTAATTTTCCTGACTCACAAAGCCGCCGGGGTTCTGGCAAAAGGTGCGCACCTTGTTTCTGAAGGGGGGCGGATATCCGATGAGCTTGGACTCGTAAAGAACATCGTTGACCGTCTCCATAACCTCGTTGCGGACCTCCACGCGCACTCCGATATCCACTGTACCCGGCTGGTGGGCGATGGCATTCTCCGCGCAGATCTTTTCTAGCCACTCGGCGCCGCGCCTGCCCGTGGCAATAACCGTGCGCTCTGCAAATATCTCATGGCTCTCGGTGCCTTTGTGAACAACCACACCAAGACAGCTGTCCCCGTCAAGGATGACATTGTCGCACTCGTAGCCGAACATCAGCTCCACTCCGTTTTCAATGAGATATTTTTCAATACCCAGATATATGTCCTGTGCCTTTTCCGTACCCATATGCCGGATCGGGCAATCCACAAGCTTCAGCCCGGCCTGTATGGCGCGCTTGCGTATCTCCTTCGTCTCCTGCGGGTGGTTTATACCCTCCACATGCTCGTCCGCTCCGAATTCAAGATATATTTTGTCGGTGTAGTCTATAAGATCCTGCGCGGTCAGCTCACCTATGAGCGTGGGCAGATCTCCGCCCACCTCGCAGCTCAGCGAGAGCTTGCCGTCCGAAAACGCTCCTGCGCCCGAAAAACCGGTTGTAATGTGGCAATAGGGCTTGCAGTTGACACAGGCCTTTGTACCGGTCTTCGGACAGCGGCGGTTTTCCACCGAGACGCCCTTTTCGACCATTATTATTCTCTTTCCTACACCCTTGCGGATAAGCTCCAGTGCCGTGAAAATACCGGCAGGGCCCGCTCCGACTATAACTATATCAGTCCGCATATGAACCTCCGTACCGTGATCCGGTAATTACAACATCCAATATTTTTATTCTTTAATACCTACAGCATTATACCTAAAATTTCTTTTTTTTCAACATATTTACCCGCTGCTTCTGATATACAAGACATTTCAACTAAAATCCGCGTTTTCTTCTTGTCAATTTTATATATAATCCCAATCGCAAATTTGTTACTTTTGCTTGACCGAAATTTTTCTTTCGTATAGAATATGGTTATAGGAAGAGAACTCTATTCACAGACAATACTCCCCTCATTTTCGGGCTTTTTATCAATAATTATACTGAAAAGGATCGGTGAAGTGATGAAAAAAGTGGCTGTCATAATGGGCAGCGACAGCGACCTGCCTGTTGTTGAAAAGACAATTAACAAGCTTGCGGAGTTCGGAGTGCCCCATGAGGTACACGTATATTCCGCCCACCGCACCCCCTCGGAAACCGCAAATTTCACTAAAAATGCCCAGGCAAACGGCTTCGGCGTCATCATCGCGGCAGCCGGAAAGGCCGCGCACCTTGCGGGCGCAATCGCCGCAAACACAATTTTGCCGGTCATCGGCATACCTATAAAATCATCTACTTTGGACGGCTTGGATGCTCTTTTGTCTACCGTACAGATGCCTTCTGGCATACCTGTTGCAACGGTAGCTATCGACGGAGCGGAAAATGCCGCCCTTCTTGCTGTTTCGATACTTTCCCTTGAGGACTCGCAGCTTGCGGAAAAGCTAACCCTGTTCCGAAGCGGCGCTGCCGCTAAGGTGCTGGAAAAAAACCGTATCATTGAAGAAAAGTTTAATTTCAAGGAATAATAAAACAGTTATAAAAACGGAGGAAATCGCAATGGAAAAAGCTCTGCAGCTCTATGAGGGAAAGGCAAAAAAGGTGTTCGCAACGGCTGATCCCAAGCTCTGTATCGTGTCCTATAAGGACGATGCAACAGCGTTCAACGGTGAAAAAAAAGGTACCATTATGGGCAAGGGCATAATCAACAACCGTCTGACCAACCGCATTATGTCCCTTCTGGAGAAAGAGGGAGTGCCCACCCATTTTGTCAGGGAACTGAATGACCGCGAAACTCTTGTGAAAAAAGTCGAGATCGTACCGCTGGAGGTCATAGTCCGCAATATATCCGCAGGCAGCTTCGCTAAGCGCTTCGGCGTTGACGAGGGTATAGTTTTTAATAGTCCAACTATTGAGTTCTCCTATAAAAACGACGAGCTGGGCGACCCGCTCATGAACTCCTATCATGCGCTGGCTCTCGGTCTCGCAACAGAGGACGAGATTAATACAATTGTTAAGTACGCTTTTAAGGTAAACAACTTTCTCAAGGCCTATATGCTGGAGCACGGCATCGAGCTTGTCGATTTCAAGCTAGAGTTCGGCAAGCTCTCAGACGGCACAATAGTCCTCGCAGACGAAATAAGTCCCGACACCTGCCGTCTCTGGGATGTCAAAACCCATGAGAAGCTCGACAAGGACCGCTTCCGCCGTGATCTCGGCGGTGTAGAGGACGCCTATCAGGAAGTCATGCGCCGTCTTATAGGAGATGTTAAATGAGCAGTTTGCACGAAGAATGCGGAGTGTTCGGCGTCTTCTCCTCCGAGACGCGGGATGTCGCGGCCACCGTGTATTACGGACTGTTTGCCCTGCAGCACCGCGGTCAGGAGAGCTGCGGCATAGTCGTAAACGACGACGGCGTATTCTCGTCATATAAAGACGTGGGACTAGTCGGAGATGTATTCACCCACGCCGCTGTGCAAGCCCTGGGTGAGGGCAGCATCGCAATCGGCCACTGCCGCTACGGCACAACTGGCAGCAACGACCGCATCAACGCCCAGCCGCTGGTCATAAACCATATCAAGGGGCGCATGGCCCTTGCACATAACGGCAATCTCGTCAACTCCGCAGAGCTGCGCGAGGAGCTTGAAATGCAGGGCTCCATTTTCCACACAACCACGGACAGCGAGGTAATATCCTACATCATCACCAGAGAGCGCTTATCCGCAGGCTCCATCGAGGAGGCAGTCAACCGCGCAATGGACAAGCTCCGCGGCGCCTACTCCCTTGTTCTGATGTCCCCCAAAAAGCTAATAGCCGTCCGCGATGAGCACGGCTTCCGCCCCCTCTGCTACGGCAAAACGCCCGCAGGCGACTATGTCATTGCCTCTGAGAGCTGCGCACTTTCGGCAGTCGGCGCTGTAATGGAACGCGACCTGCTTCCCGGCGAGATACTCATTTTCGACAAGGACGGCGTGCGCTCAATAAAGGACCACTGCGGCAGGTGCGAGCCCAGCTTCTGTGTATTTGAGTTCATCTATTTTGCCCGCCCCGACTCCGTCATCGACGGCTGCAGCGTCCACTCCGCGAGGATACGCGCGGGCGCTTTTCTAGCCCTTGAGCACCCCGTCCAGGCGGATGTTGTAGTGGGCGTGCCCGACTCCGGAATTGACGCCGCTATAGGCTACTCCCGTCAGAGCGGCATACCCTACGGAATAGGTCTCATCAAAAACCGCTATATAGGGCGGACCTTCATCTCCCCGGGACAGGAATCCCGCGAGGACAAGGTACGCATAAAATTAACCCCCGTTTCAGAGACAGTCGCGGGAAAGCGGGTCGTCCTCATTGACGACTCGATAGTCCGAGGTACGACCAGCGCACGTATCGTGAGGCTTCTGCGGGAGGCGGGAGCCAAGGAAATCCACATGCGTATATCCGCGCCCCCCTTCCTTAACCCCTGCTACTACGGGACGGATATCGACAGCCGCGACAATCTCATTGCCTGTCACAACAGTATTGAAGAGATCCGCAAGATAATAGGCGCGGACAGTCTCGGCTACCTGAGCGTCGAAAATGTCAACAAGCTGACAAATGAGCCCACCCACAGGGGCTATTGCAGCGCCTGTTTCTCCGGCAGTTACCCCACCGAGATTCCTTCCAAGCCAAACAAATCCCGTTTCGAGACAAAAATCAGCGAGAGGAGCAAGTCAGAATGAAAAGCTTTTCAGACAGCTACAGGGAAGCCGGTGTGGACATAACGGCGGGCTATAAGGCCGTCAAGCTGATGAAATCGCATATAGCGCGCACAATGGCCGGCAAAAACCAGACAGACATCGGGGGCTTCGGAGGGCTTTTTGAGCTTGACCTCTCGGATACTCCAAACCCGGTACTCGTAAGCGGTACGGACGGCGTCGGCACCAAGCTGAAGCTCGCCTTTCTCATGGACAAGCACGACACCGTCGGCATCGACTGCGTCGCCATGTGCGTAAATGACATTATATGCGTCGGTGCAAAGCCCCTGTTTTTCCTCGACTATATAGCCTGCGGAAAAAATTTTCCCGAAAAGGTCGCCTCTATAGTCTCCGGCGTAGCTGAGGGCTGCGTTCAGTCCGGATGCGCGCTTACCGGCGGCGAGACCGCCGAGATGCCCGGCTTTTACCCGGAGGACGAATACGACCTTGCGGGCTTTGCCGTGGGTGTTGTGGACAAGTCAAAGGTACTTGACAAAAAAGCAATCTGCGAGGGCGACCTCATCATAGCTCTCCCCTCCTCCGGCGTACACTCCAATGGTTTTTCGCTTGTCAGAAAGATTTTTGACGTGGAGCACACCGACCTCACCACTCCGGTTCCGGAGCTGGGCGGAGCGTCTCTGGGCGAGGCCCTGCTCACACCCACAAAAATATATGTGAAGCCCATGCTTGCGCTGTTTGACGCTGTAAAGGTTAAGGGTGTCTCACACATCACGGGCGGCGGCTTCTATGAAAATATCCCCAGAAGCCTGCCCGTCGGCATGACCGCTAAAATCGACCGCAAGGCTCTCAGAATTCCGCCGGTTTTCGGCCTTATCGCAGAGCGCGGCGGCATTTCCGAGCGCGACATGTTCAACACCTACAACATGGGAGTGGGCATGAGCGTGGTCGTATCGGCAGCGGACGCGGACAAGGCGCTCAGCGTACTTCGCGCAAACGGAGAGGACGCCTATGTGATGGGCGAAATAATTGAGGGCGGCGAGGGCGTTGTCATATGCTGAAGGCCAGAATCGCCGTCCTGGTTTCAGGCGGAGGGACAAACCTGCAGGCACTTATTGACGCGCAGAGGGCAGGTATCATAGGAAGCGGCGAGATCTGTCTTGTCATATCCTCTAATCCCGGCGCCTATGCCCTTGAGCGCTCAAAAGGCGCCGGCATTCCAACTGTCGTAGTATCTAAAAGGGACAGCTCCTCACAGGAGGAGTTCGAGAAAGGAATACAGGACGCTTTGACAGAACAAGGCATCCAGCTCATAATCCTGGCTGGCTTTATGTCCATCTTGTCCGCAGATTTTGTCGCAAAGTGGCCAAAACGCATTATTAATGTTCACCCCTCGCTTATTCCGTCCTTCTGCGGCAGCGGCTTCTACGGACTGCGCGTCCACGAGGCCGCACTCGCAAAGGGCGTAAAGGTCACGGGGGCGACCGTGCACTTTGTCAATGAGGTACCGGACGGCGGTGAGATAATCCTACAGAAAAGCGTCCCTGTATACAAAAACGACACGCCTGAAGCCCTGCAAAAGCGCGTAATGGAGCGTGCAGAGTGGAAGCTCCTTCCCCGCGCAGCCGAGATAGTATCAAAAAGTATTATTAGAGAGGGAGAAGACTATGGAAAAGGAAATTCTTGATTTAGGCGAAATACTTCGCAACAACGAATACCCCGGCAGAGGTATTTTGATAGGAAAATCCCCTGACGGCACAAAGGCACTCTGTGCCTATTTCATCATGGGGCGCAGTGAAAACAGCCGCAACCGTATATTTGTCCGCGACGGCAAGGGCATCCGCACCGAGGCTTTCGACCCCTCAAAGCTTAGCGACCCCAGTCTCATTATTTACTCTCCAGTCCGAGTGCTGGGACAAAAAATCATCGTTAGCAACGGTGATCAGACCGACACGATATACGATTTTCTCTCAGAGGGCAAAAGCTTTGAGGAGGCGCTTGAGACGCGCTGCTTCGAGCCGGACGAGCCGAACTGGACGCCTCGTATCAGCGGGCTTTTAGATCTGGAGGACGGTTTTTCCTATAAGCTCAGCATACTGAAGTCCGGCGATCCGGAGGGCAAAAGCTGCGAGCGCCTCAACATAAACTACGCCCCCGAAAACGGTGTTGGACACTTCATACACACCTACGATGGCAACGGAGACCCCCTGCCCAGTTTTTCGGGTGAACCTATAGCCGTGAAAACCGATAACTTCATCGACGGACTTTGCAAAACCATTTGGTACAACCTCAACGAAGAGAACAAAGTTTCGCTTTTTGTCCGCTATACCGACCTTGAAACCGGAAGGACCGAAAGCCGCTCACTGAACAAGAACTTTTGAAGGGTAGAAAAATGAGAGAATTTGAACTGAAATACGGCTGCAATCCCAACCAGAAGCCCGCCAGGATATTTATGGATAACGGCTCTGATCTGCCGATCACAATACTCAACGGAAGACCCGGTTATATAAATCTGCTGGACGCCTTCAACAGCTGGCAGCTCGTCAAAGAGCTCTCTGCGGCGACTAAATTGTGCTCCGCCACCAGCTTTAAGCATGTCTCCCCGACCAGTGCCGCCGTAGGACTGAAGTTGTCCCCGGAGCTGAAAAAAGCCTGCTTTGTGGACGATATCGAGGGGCTTGGGGACTCCCCCCTCGCCTGCGCCTACGCAAGAGCGCGCGGTACCGACCGAATGAGTAGCTTTGGCGACTGGATCGCTCTCTCCGAAGAATGCGACGTCGTTACAGCCAGCATCATCAAGCGCGAGGTATCCGACGGAGTCATTGCCCCCGGCTTTGCTCCCGAGGCCTTGGAAATACTCAAAACCAAAAAAAAGGGCGCATACAACATCATACGGATCGACCCTGACTATGTGCCAGAGCCAAGAGAGATAAAGCAGGTTTTCGGCGTGACTTTTGAGCAGGGGCGCAACAACTTTGAAATCAATGCCGGGCTGCTTGAGAATGTAGTCACCGAAAACAAACGACTGCCCGAAAGCGCGGTTCGCGATCTCATCATCAGCCTTATAACTCTGAAATACACTCAGTCCAATTCTGTATGCTTCGCCATGGGCGGACAGGCAATCGGCGTCGGAGCCGGTCAGCAGAGCCGTATTCACTGTACAAGGCTTGCCGGCGATAAGGCCGACAAGTGGAATTTGCGCCAGAGCTCCGCTGTTCTGGGGCTTCCTTTCATAGCGGATCTGCCCCGAGCCGTGCGCGACAACACGATTGACGTCTACCTCTCCGAAGATAGCGATGATGTGCGCGGCGACGACGTTTGGCAGAAGTTTTTCACAGAGCAGCCTCGAAAACTCAGCTTTGAGGAAAAACGCGAGTACCTCTCCAAAATCGAGGGCGTCTCTCTGGGCAGTGATGCCTTTTTCCCCTTCGGAGACAATATTATCCGCGCCCGCCGCAGCGGTGTGACCTATGTCGCACAGCCCGGCGGCAGCGTCCGCGACGACGACGTTATAAGCGAATGCAACGCGAACAATATGGTCATGTCCTTTACCGGAATGAGGCTTTTCCACCATTGATATAAGATATAATATTATGTAAACTGAGGTGCGCTATGAAGATAATGGTCATCGGCGGCGGCGGGCGTGAGCACGCCATAATTAAGAAACTGAAAGAGAGCCCAAAGGTTGACATAATTTACGCTCTCCCGGGTAACGGAGGCATCGCGGCCGACGCTGTCTGCGTTGATATCGGAGCTAAGGATATTGACGGAGCGGTAAAATTTGCGCGCGAAAACAACATCGACCTTGCCGTTGTCGCACCCGACGACCCGCTGGTCATGGGTATGGTAGACGCACTGGAGGAGGCAGGAGTGCCCTGCTTCGGGCCGGACAAGAAAGCGGCCATAATCGAGGGGAGCAAGGTCTTCTCCAAAAAACTCATGAAGAAATACGGTATACCCACAGCCAAATACGAGGTATTTGACGACATGGCAAAAGCCATGGAGTACCTTGAGACCGCACCTCTGCCCGCTGTCATAAAGGCAGACGGTCTGGCTCTGGGCAAGGGCGTTGTAATAGCACAGACCCGCGATGAAGCCAGAGCCGCAGTCCGCTCCATGATGGAGGACAAGGTGTTCGGCGAGAGCGGCAGCCACATTGTAATTGAGGAGTATCTCGAAGGACCGGAGGTCTCCGTTCTGGCCTTCACAGACGGAAAAGTCATCATCCCCATGGTATCCAGCATGGATCACAAGCGCGCTCACGACGGTGATACGGGACCGAACACAGGCGGAATGGGCACTGTTGCTCCCAACCCCTTTTACACTGCTTCAATTGCGGACGAGTGTATGGAAAAAATCTTTCTGCCTACGCTAGAGGCCATGAACGCCGAGGGACGCAGCTTTAGGGGCTGTCTGTATTTTGGACTTATGTTAACCAATTACGGGCCAAAGGTCATTGAGTACAACTGCCGCTTCGGCGACCCCGAGACGCAGGTAGTCCTACCCCTTCTACAGAGCGATTTGGTTGACATAATGTTAGCTACCAGAGACGGCACACTGTCGGACACAGAGGTAAGGTTTTCCGACGGCGCCGCCTGCTGCGTCATAATGGCGTCTGACGGCTACCCGCAGAAATACGAAAAGGGCTATGAGATCAGTCTCCCCTCTCCAATGCCAGCGGACGTCCAGATATATGTCGCCGGCGCAAGGCTTGCCGGCGGAGAGCTGCTTACAAGCGGCGGGCGGGTTCTCGGTGTGACGGCCGTGGCCTCCGATCTCAGGTCAGCTGTGAGCAAAGCCTATGGTGCTGTCGGAAACGTAGTTTTTGAGAACGCGTTTTACCGCCGGGACATAGGTCAGAGAGCGCTTAGAGCACTTTAGTTTTGTTATTTGCCGAATCGGGAGGATAAGATGGTCTATAGAGTATACGTTGAAAAAAAACAGTCCGAAGCTCTGGAGGCGAGGGCTCTGCTGGAAGATATCCGCAGCTTTCTGGGCATTCAGGAGCTTGAAACGCTGCGGATAGTGAACCGCTATGATGTTGAAAATGTCGGCGAGGCTCTCTTTGAGAGCTGTAAGCGCACCGTTTTTTCCGAACCTCAGCTGGACATAGTCACCGACGAGCTGACATTTACAGAGGGCTGTGACGTCTTTGCTGTGGAGTATCTCCCCGGACAGTATGACCAGCGTGCCGACTCCGCCGCGCAGTGTATTCAGATAGTATCAAGGGGTGAGCGCCCCTTTGTTCGGACAGCAAAGGTCTATATTGTTTCCGGAAGCTATTCCCGCGGGCAGCTAAAATCAATCAAAAACTACGTCATAAACCCTGTTGAGAGCCGTCTTGCAAGCCTTGACCGCTTTGATACTCTTGAAGTAAGCTGCCGGATTCCCACAGAGGTCAAAACATTGGACGGCTTTATCAGCATGAGCGATTCGGAGCTCTCCGATTTCATCAGAGAATACGGTCTAGCTATGGATGAGGACGATCTGCGCCTCTGCCGCAGCTACTTTTCAAGAGAGCGTCGCGATCCGACCATCACAGAGATAAGAATGATCGACACCTACTGGTCCGATCACTGCCGTCACACCACCTTCAACACAATTATAGACAGCGTCAGGTTTGAGGATGAGACACTGCAGCGAGCCTGGGATGAATACCTTGAGACCCGCGTCGAGCTGCAGCGCACGAAACCGATCTGTCTTATGGACATTGGAACTCTGGCGGCAAAGTACCTGAAAGCGAACGGTAAGTTATGTAAACTTGACGAGAGCGAAGAGATAAATGCCTGCACTGTGAAAATCGACGTTGAAACCGAGAACGACAGCGAAAAATGGCTCTTGCTGTTTAAGAACGAGACACACAACCACCCCACCGAGATAGAGCCCTTCGGCGGAGCGGCAACCTGTATCGGCGGCGCTATCCGCGACCCCCTCTCGGGGCGCGGCTATGTCTATGCCGCCATGCGTGTTTCGGGCGCGGCCGATCCGCTGACGCCGCTTTCCGAGACGCTAGAGGGCAAGCTTCCGCAGAAAAAGCTTGTCACAACCGCGGCCGACGGATACAGCTCATACGGCAATCAGATAGGCGTTGCGACAGGTATAGTGGACGAGATCTACCACGAGGGTTATGCCGCAAAGCACATGGAGGTCGGCGCGGTGATCGCGGCCGCTCCGGAAGAAAACGTACGCCGGGAGCGTCCGATCCCCGGCGACGTCGTAATACTGCTTGGCGGCAGGACGGGCCGGGACGGCTGCGGGGGAGCCACGGGCTCCTCAAAGGCGCATGACCTCTCCTCTCTGGAATCCTGCGGCGCCGAGGTCCAAAAGGGCAACGCCCCTGAGGAGCGAAAGCTACAGCGTCTCTTCCGAAATCCGGAGGCATCAAGGCTCATAAAGCGCTGTAACGATTTTGGTGCCGGCGGCGTCTCTGTCGCAATCGGCGAGCTGGCGGACGGTCTTAAAATCGACCTCAACGCCGTACCAAAAAAGTATGAGGGCCTGGACGGCACGGAGCTAGCTATATCCGAGTCACAGGAACGCATGGCAGTCGTTGTAGAACCTAGTTATGTAAACCGCTTTATGGAGCTTGCCGCAGCGGAGAACCTTGAGGCGACCATTGTAGCCGAGGTCACCGACAGCCCCCGTCTGCTTATGAACTGGCACGGTAAGGCTATAGTGGACATCTCACGCGAGTTTCTCGACTCAAACGGGGCTGATAAGCATATCGACATCACGCCAGATTCCCCAAGACCTTTTGAAAAGCTGATTCCAATAAGCTTCAAATCCGGCATGGAAATTCTCGTTTCCGACCTGAATATCTGCTCCAGACGCGGGCTATCCGAGCGTTTTGACTCAACGATAGGTGCCGGCAGTGTCCTTATGCCCTTTGGCGGCAGACATCAGCTAACGCCTATACAGTCAATGGTCCACAAGATTTCCCGTGAGCACGGTGACAGCAAAACCTGCTCCTTCATGTCCTACGGCTTCAATCCATATATCAGCGAAAGGAGCCCATACCACGGCGCATATCTCGCCGTTGTGGAGAGCGTCTCAAAGCTTGTCGCCGCTGGCGCGGACTATGAGGACGTCTATCTCAGCTTTCAGGAATACTTTGAGAAACCTATGAATGACGGCAGACGCTGGGGTAAGCCCCTGTCCGCTGTTCTGGGTGCGTTTATCGCTCAAAAGCGTCTTGGAGCCGCCGCAATCGGCGGTAAGGACTCCATGAGCGGGAGCTTTGAAAAGCTAGATGTCCCGCCCACGCTCATTTCCTTTGCCGTGACTGCCGGCAGTATTGACAACGTCATATCTCCCGAATTTAAGGCGGCAGGGCACAAAGTCTGTCTTCTAAGCCCGTTATACGACCATGACGGCCTGCCCGACTCCGACTCGCTTCTGGAAAACTTCAAAACCGTCTCACAGCTTGTCCGTGACCGAAAGGCCTGTGCGGTCTGGACGCCGACATGCGGCGGCGTGGCCGAGGGTATTTTTAAAATGTGCCTTGGCAACGGTCTCGGCTTTGACTATGAAGGGAACATAAGCCTTGCCGATATTTTCTCCTACCGCTACGGCAGCTTCATAATCGAAATGACAGACGGCACTGTCGGCAGCGTACTCGGAACCGTCACCTCCGGTTCGGGTATATCCTTCGGCGGAAACGAGCTCTCACTTTCAGGGCTGAACAAACTCTATGAGGGAAAGCTTGAGAGCATCTACCCCTGTAATACTTCGTCAAAGGACGAGGAAATCCCCACCAGAGACTTTAGACGTAATGCACCTGTCATAAAACCGCGCACAGGCTTTGGCCGTCCAAAAGCGCTTATCCCCGTGTTCCCCGGTACAAACTGTGAATATGACAGCGTAAGGGCGCTGGAAAGCGCCGGCATAGAAGCTGAGTGCTTTATCGTACGAAATCTGTCGCCAAACGATATTTCCCTATCTGTAGAGCAGTTTGCTGAGAAACTTAAAACCGCTCAGATAGTATTTATACCCGGCGGCTTTTCCTGCGGCGACGAGCCGGACGGCAGCGCAAAATTCATCACCTCCTTTTTCCGCAGCGCCGCCGTAAGAGACGAGGTGGAAAACCTCCTGCACACCCGTGACGGACTTATGCTGGGCATCTGCAACGGCTTTCAGGCGCTCATAAAGCTGGGTCTGGTGCCAAGCGGTCACATAAGCGATACAGACGAAAACTCGCCGACTCTGAGCTTTAACAATATTGGCCGACATCAGTCAAAGCTGGTTCGCACACGCGTGGCCTCCAATCTCTCCCCCTGGCTTATGAAAACCCGTGTAGGCGATATATACACAGTCCCGATATCCCACGGCGAGGGACGCTTTCTCGCCTCTCCAGAGCTTGCCGCAAGCCTTGCGGAGAGCGGACAGATCGTGACACAATACGTTGATTTGAGCGGAAAAGCGAGTTATAACATTCAGTATAACCCCAATGGAAGCGTCTTCGCTGTCGAGGGGATATGCTCTCCGGATGGACGCGTACTCGGTAAAATGGGTCACTCGGAGCGCACAGGCAGCGGGTTGTATAAGAATGTGGACGGCCGCTACGATATGGGTCTGTTCGCCTCCGCCGCCGAGTACTACAAATAGGCTTAATTTTCAGGCCAATTTAGTTCTATATGACGTTTGTAGTAAGGGATAGAGTGCTCCGGGGTGAACAGATGGAATAAAATCAATTTATATACTGTCCTTGACGAGGGATGGAACATTTATGTTGTAATTATCTATCAATACATTAAAAAGCACCAATATTCCTAATTTCAAAGGAACATTAGTGCTTTTTTAACGACAATTACAAGGATATCTAAAAATTCTTCACTGAATTCTTCAAATAAAGATGTTAAAACAACAAATTCTCTCAGCGTAGAAATAAGGTGTCTTAGTATATGAAGCTATTGATTCCTTGCTGGCTTACGTGTATAATAAAATTTAGATTATTTATATAACGTACGGAGGAATGGGGTAAATGGAATCTGTTATTTTTACGTTGTTGATTATTTCTGCCATGCTGATGTTCAATGAAATTTCAGTATTAAAGAAACGAGTCAAAAGCCAAGAAGAACGAATAAATCAATTAGCCAAGCTTACCGGTTATGATAGTCTCTCATCTTATTGGGTTTCCGATGAAGTAAAAGAGCTAGCAACTCATCTAAAACGAACAGGAAAAGAAGTAGAGGCTGTCAAAAGAATCCGTGAACGCACGCTAATGTCTTTAATTGAAGCAAAAAAATATGTAGATGAATTAGATTAAATTGAACCTAAGAAAATTTAGGAGTTTATGGACATAACACGAAGATAAACAACTAATCACAACACCACAGCCCACTCTCACTTGGGAGTGGGTGCTTTTAGTGCTTATACCTGGATGCTGCAATTGCTTTTTTATCTTCATCATCAACTAAGGAATCACGTTTTCCCGCAATCAACGAGGCAATTATAGCATCTATATCTCGAAAACTTAGGATTTTTACCACAATGCCGCGTACTGTCCATTCACTGTATCCCCGGATGCTGTGAATACGGCAAATTTTGTGCAGCTTGCTGCGAGGCTGTACCGTAAGAAACGCCCTGTGGTCAAAGGTGTCGTAGAAGACATCAGTTGTAGTAATTACGTTAGCCATTCTAATTCCCTCGCATCAATTCTGATTCCATGTACAGCTATTTATTTCCATATATTATACCACAAAAGCGGTGGAAAAAATTCAATGACAAAATGCGGTGTTATGGGAGACAGCCATTGAAATAGTAGCAATTTAACATGAAGTGAAGCTTACAAAGCCGAAAACACACTAAAAATTAAATCTTTTCGCCATGCCTACACAGGGTCAGTATATAATGCCTGACATAGTTTATTGACAATCTGTCTGAAATGTTATATTCTATAGTGCGGTCAACGCTATTGGCCTCACCTCTTTTTTAATAAAATATGGAGGGTTATCGAAGTGGTCATAACGGGGCTGACTCGAAACACTCCGCTGCGCAGGTGAGCTGTGAAAGCAGGAATCCTTTGTTTTCAAGGCTTCCCGGGCTTTCCAAAAGGTGCCTTTCCGAAAATACTGCATCATTTTGCTTGCAGTGCCCTGTTTTTTGACCAGATTTCAGGGCTGTAAAAACTCAATATGGAGAAGTATCGAAGTGGTCATAACGAGCTCGACTCGAAATCCACTCGGTCGGTTGCTTTGAAAACGCCGGAAACCCTTGAGTTTTCGCGGGTTTGCGGGATTTTGTACTTTTAGCTTTTTAGCGATTTCTACGGTTTTTCTACACTTTGCCTTGACTTCTACGAAAGGCTTTGTGTGTTAAAATAAAATATGGAGGCGTATCGAAGTGGTCATAACGAGCCTGACTCGAAATCAGGTTGTCCTCACGGGCACGTGAGTTCGAATCTCACCGCCTCCGCCATGAGCCTGTTTGCGGTCAATGTCCGCAACAGGCTCTTCCTTTTTTGGTCTTTTCTACGCTCTCTTTTGAGGGCGTTTTTTCTGCTTTTATAGAAAACGGATATGCCTGAACCCTTGTTTTATAAGGCTTTGCTGTATTCCCATAAAGCAGTCCGTAGAAAATCAGTTGGCCGCTGCAAGTCCAGTAGGTTCCGCCACTCGGTTTCTTTCAAACATCCCATCCATAACCAAGCCAGATTCGATCTGTGCGTGGAAGTCCAGATGAGAGTAAATGTCTGCTGTGGTCGAAAAAGTGCTGTGCCCCAGCCATATCTGGATTTGTTTCATTGATATCCCATTTGCAAGCAGTAAGCTGGCGCAGGAATGTCTTAAATCGTGGAAACGGATTTTTTTGAGGTCGGCTTTTTCAAGCACCCAGCTAAAGTGATCCGTCACATAATTAGGGCGCATGAGCTTTCCTGTTTGGTCGAGGCAGATGTAGTCGAGGTAATCTCGGCAGTAAGAGCGTTTGAATAGCTTTCGGTACATTTCCTGCTTTTCCTTTTCTGCAAGCAGTAGTTTTTCCACCGATGGCAGTAACGGAAGAGTGCGGAAGCTGGACTTGGTTTTAAGTACATCCTCACCGACCGCTATCGATTTGCCATCTACCGTATCCTCAATCACCTTGTGCTTGATGGAGATGGTCTTGTGCTCGAGGTTAATCGCATCCCACTTTAATCCCAGGACTTCACTTCGGCGTAAGCCATAGTAAGCTGCCAGCTTCACACAAATCTCCAAGGGATCATCTGATATCGCATCAAACAGTGCCATCATTTCCTCTGCAGAATAAAACTGAGCTTGATATACATTCTTTTTTGGTCTGTCTACCCGATCAGCAGGGTTACTGCCGATGATCTCCTTTTTCACCGCATTCTGTAGTGCTCTGCGGAGGACTGCGTGATAATGGATAACCGTATTCGGTGTGTGGCCCTCATCAAAAATTGATTGATGGAAGTCTTGAATATGCTGTGGAGTAACCTCTGCCAAGGTGATGTTCAGTTCGGTAAAGTACCGGCTGATTCGCCCATCCAGCATGGTTTGATAGCCTTTGAATGTTGTTTTAGCTATCGTGGGTTTTGCTTGTATCAGCCATTTTTGAAGGTAGTCAGTAAACAGTACCTCCGCTTGGGGATTCCGTTTGCCCTCGATCAGTTCTCTGGCACGTTCCTCAGCTTCCCGACGCTCCTTTTCTTCCTGCTCCTGTTCGTATTCCAACCGGATCTGGTCAAAGGCTTTCTTCGCTTTCCTGTCGCTGGTTCCCGCTACCGGCAATCCGGTGGGAATCCATTTGGTTTTTCTTTTGCCGTCCACCTTAATGTATAAAACGGCGTAATAAGTATTGTTTTTTTCTTGTAGGCAGCCTGTTATCATTGTTATCCTCCTTTGAAATAACAGCGTATTTGCCTACCATTGACAACATCACAATACCATAGAAAGCATAGGATAGCTACTGATTTACGCGGAAACAATCCAATGGATTTTTCTACGGTTTTGGGTCAATAATAAGCAAAAAACCATATCAGACAAGCTTGATATGGCACATTTCTTCACTCAGTAAATATTCAATTACGCATGCCTTGGGAATCTTATAGGTCCGCCCAATGCGAACACTATGTATCTCTTTTTCCGAAAGCAGTTTATAAGCCAGTTTCCGGCTGATGCCTCCGAGCATTTCCCGTAATTGATTTACCTCGACTACATCGGGGTATTTTTCAAACATGATTGTTTTGTTGCTCATAAAAATTCCCCCCTTCATAAAAAAGCGCCGGACTAAGTCCGACGCTGATAGAAAGTGCCTGGTTGATTTCTTCCATCTTCTGTTCATCCAATTTGCCGATCCAACCCCGAAGCCGGGTCCGGTCAATGGTGCGTATCTGCTCCAGAAGTGCAAAGGACTCTCTGGACAATCTGCCCGCCCCGGCAATAGCCGTATGGGTGGGTAGGGGCTTTTTCGGCTTGCCGGTGATGGCGCAGACGATTGTGGTGGGGCTGTGGTGGTTACCTATGTCATTTTGCAGGATAAGCACGGGACGGATGCCCCCTTGTTCACAGCCCACAACGGGGTTTAAATCGGCGTAGTAAATATCGCCGCGGCTGATGCCTTGCTTCATCGTGTCCAAACTTTACACCTCCTTGATTCGAGATTCTCTGTTTTTTCTTAATGGCACAAATATAGGAACCGCTCTGCTGTATAAACAGAGCGATCCCCATCGCTTCTGACATTAAGTCTTTTTTCTGTAATCAAGGCGCTTAATTCGACACTACTCCCCAAGCGCACTGTGCAAAGCGTATGAGTCTTGCACAACAAAGGCAACGGTCTGAACTACGGCTGGCTTCACCGCATCATGGGAATTTCACCCCCGCCAGGATCTCTGCCGGCTGCCCTCATTGCGTGATCCCCTTTCAAGGGGGCTGTGACTGGGCAGAAGTATCATTATAGGCTGACGGGGTCATTGCGAGACAGGCTGCCACAGCCTGTTTTCCGGTCGGATGGGTACCGCTCTGCACCTTATTTGGCCGTCTTTGATAGGAGCAGGAAGAAACGAGCGAACAGAAAACAAGTGATTTCACTTTTCTTGCTGCCTGCCTACAGGTGGTCTTGGCGCATCCTCCGGGGTCGCTTTTCTTTTTGGGGTCCGTCAGCTAACGTGTTCAGGTCATCGGATATGAAATTTTCAAGGAACCATGGAGGGAATGAGAAAAACCCCCTCACTACTAATCCGGTTTCATGAGGGGGTTGGACGGAAAAATTTTTACTTTTCCATAAGTTTTTTTAAAGTACTCAAAATTTTAACCTTTCGGTCGTGGATTGTCATGCGCGGGATACCAGTTTCCGCTGCCAGTTGATGCTCGCTTTTATTCTGAAAAAACAGAGTAAAAATCAATTCCTGTTCCTGGCTGGTAAGCTGCCCAATACACTGATGGAGCCGCTGTGACATGAGCTTGTCCACTACCATATCCTCCACATGGGGCGAAAGCAAATCAGGGATTGCATCCTCTCCGTTGGTTTCTCCGGTATCCAGCCCGCTATAGAAAAACACACCATGCCTTGCGTCCTTTTCCTCCAGATGCAGTTCACGGCGTTTCATGCGGTAATAGGTTAGATAGATTTCCTCGGTGACAGGGACGAGCTGCCCCTGCACCTTGATTCGATATTCCTTCTTTTCTGCCATATGGCTTGTCCTCCGTTTTCTGAGATTTTGATGGTGAGTCAAAATGTCAGAAGCGGAGGAGAACGGCAGCGCGGGCTCGACACGCTTATATATAAAACAACTCCCAAATCCCCTTTTTTTGGAAAATCCAGTCGTTGTATTAGTTTTTTTGTCGAAAGAAAAAAGTCAGTATGCTGCCCTTGGCAAAATACTGACTTTTTTAGAATAGGCTTATGAAATTGTACGAGTGGAGGGCGATATGTACGGATTGCGCCGCCTTTAGTTCCACCTCTTATAAGTATAAAATCCCATAGAATACCCCTCTCGCCGGAGCATAGCGAAAGCCGGTATCCCGATATCCTGTTTATCCGTCAAAAACCGACAGACATAATAAGAGCCTGCCCTCTGGAATGAGGGCAGGCTCCGCATAGTTTTTGGCAACCAGGCTATCATAGTGCAGTAATACACCTTAGACCCTATGGCTTTGCGTCCCCACCTTTTGGCAGGTTTGCCCTTAGCTATTATTTATTTGTGCTTTTTCTATCCTATCTTTGTTTTTAGAAAAGATCAGAAAATTGTATCTATTAATAAAGTATAAGAAAGAAAAATCCCTACGATTTTTTGAAAAAGTTGTCATACGAAACCGAATGTTGCGTCTACAGGGGGCATACTGCCGTATTGGACCCTTCCGAAATTAGTAGATATTGTTTTCCGGTTTCTGTGTCCTCTAAGATACAGATCGTATAGACCTGATTATCTTGCGAGTAAATAACCTTAAACCGTTCGTTTTTCATTCGGATCACCTCACTATTAAATTTGTTCCCATTTGGCGGAAATCTTGTCCTCGTTCCTTAAGCAGTTTGCTATGATCTGCTCAATGATAGGGATACAATTCCGATAAAAGCAGGTATATTCTGCCGTTATCTCAATCTGATCATTGGGCAGGTCATTGCTGTCCAAACTGACCAAATACATTTTTTTATCCTTTACTGCGTTGATTAAGTAAGCGCGCAGTCGGCCTTCATACTGCTCATCACATACGACAGAGATCGCATAGCGTCTATCCGACTCTGAGAAGTTGATCAAGGGGTAAATCTGGTTTGCGATGGGGCGGGAAAGTACGTTAGCGGCAATTAAAATGAGTGCGGCAAGTACAGCGAAAAGGATTTTTCCCGTTGCCGCAAAGCACCCCACAGCCGCACTGCACCAAAGCGTTGCGGCTGTATTAAGACCCTTTACGGTTCCACTCTCCTTAAAGATGACACCGCTGCATAAAAAGCCGACACCGGATATAATATAGCTCTCAATACGGGCGATTTCAGCACCCAGCCCAATCACCATGGGAAGCTGCAAAAACAGACAGGTTCCCAGGCAGATCAGAATATTCGTCCGGATTCCGGCAGGGTGCCCGGTAAACTGACGCTCCAAGCCGATAATGAAGCCAAGCACAAGTGCGACACCCAAGCGTAATGTAAAATCATAGATCGTCATACGGACACCCCCTTCCTCCAAACATTGCCCCTTAGAGCGGTTTTCCCTTAAAACAAGCGCCTGCAGAAGCGTTTTGTCAGCGTTTTTCTCCTTGCTTATCTATTGCTGCCTCAACAGCTTTCCTTTTGGGTTTCATTCCCCAAAAGACAACATTCATCACAACCACAACTATTGCTATTACGAACATAGAAACCCAAAATCCTATGTCAATGCCAAACCACTGTGTTGTGCCAAAAAGATTCATCCAAATATGATTCAAGTTCATTGTCATGCTCCTTTCTTTTAGAGAAGATCACCGTAATGCCGTACATATGCTTTCTTGATACTGGTGGCCAGCGCCATGTACAAGATAATGCACGGAATCAGGTAGACAAAGTATGCGGATGGAAGCGGAAGAAATCCGAGATCCCTTCCAAAACCGGTAAACGGAATGACTGTTACGACTGCAACACCGACAAAGGTGAGCAGCGTAAGCGGGGCGGAAGCGCGGCTCTGGATGAACGGGATCTTCGGCGTGCGGATCATATGAATTACCAGGGTTTGGCTCCACATGGATTCTACAAACCATCCGGCTTGGAACAGCGCCGTATAGTTTGCCTGCATCCGCAGCAGTTCGGCACCGGAAAAGTGGTTTGCCAGATCGTTGAACAGTATTCCATTGGACACAAACAGCGGGCAGAAAACAAAGTACATAATCGCATAGGTGGTCCAGTCAAAGATGGAGCTTGTAGGCCCGATCCACAGCATGAAGCTTCCAACCGAGGACGCGTCCCACTTGCGGGGTTTCTTCAGGAATTCCTCATCTACGTTATCCCAGGGTATGGAAGTGCAGGACAGGTCGTAGATCAGGTTGAGGAAGATCAATTGTGCGCCCATCATGGGCAGGAAAGGAAGCAGGGCGGAGGCAGCCAGCACCGAGAACATATTGCCGAAGTTGGAAGACGCCGTCATCTTGATATATTTGTTCATATTGGCATAGGTCTTGCGGCCTTCGATAATGCCTTCTTCCAAAATCATCAGGTCTTTTTCCAAAAGAATAATGTCTGCCGATTCCTTCGCGATATCGACTGCGTTATCCACAGAAATGCCAATGTCGGCGGACTTCATTGCCGCAGCGTCATTGATACCATCACCCATGAAGCCAACGGTATGGCCGTTATTGCGAAGGACAGTGACGATGCGGGCCTTCTGAGCCGGCGAGAGCTTTGCAAATACGTCAGTATGCTCCGCCGCTTTTGCCAGAGCGTCGTCGTCCATCTTGTCAATATCGGAGCCCAGCAGCAGGTTGTTGACCTTCAGGCCTACCCTTTTGCAGATAAAGCGGGTTACCTTGTCGTTGTCGCCAGTCAGAATTTTGGTTGTAACGCCATACTCCTTGAGGGCTTTGATTGCTTCATGTACCGATTCCTTCGGCGGGTCTAAAAACGCCAGATAACCGATCAGCACCATATCGCATTCATCTTTCACGCCAAATGCGCCAACCGGAGACGGATTAGTTTTCTGTGCAACAGCAATAACCCGCATTCCGTCTTCATTAAGGGTATCTACCGTCCGAAGGATATTTACTTTTAATTCCTCCGTAAGAGGTTCCACCTTACCCTGATACTCAGCAAAGGAGCAGATGGAGAGCATTTCCTCTACGGCCCCTTTGGTGACCATCTGCGTCTTGCCGCTTTTGTCACTGACTACCGTGGAAAGACGGCGGCGGGTGAAATCAAAGGGGATCTCATCCACTTTTGTATAGGTTTCAGACAAATCGATGAGTCTTGGATCGGAGGCCTCCGCTTCCTCTGTCTTGCGAATAATGGCCCGATCCATCAGATTTTTATAGCCTGTCTGAAAATAACTGTTCAGGTAGGCGTGGCGAAGCACACGGGTGTCTTCATTGCCCATAACATCCAGGTGATACTCCAGTACCACGCGCTCCTGTGTCAAGGTGCCGGTTTTGTCAGTGCAGAGAATATCAATGGCGCCAAAATTCTGGATGGAATTCAGGTTCTTTACGATAGTTTTCTTTTTAGACATGGATACAGCGCCTTTTGCAAGGCAGCTGGTAACAATCATCGGCAGCATTTCGGGGGTCAGTCCTACCGCGACGGAAATACCGAACAGGAACGCTTCCAGCCAGTCGCCCTTGGTAAGCCCGTTTATGACAAATACGACAGGCACCATGACGAACATAAACCGGATGAGCACCCAGGACACGGCGTTGACGCCTTTGGTAAAGCTGGTTTCAACAGCCTCGCCCGCAACCGAAGAAGCCATGGAGCCAAACAGAGTATCATCGCCGACAGAGATGATCACTGCGACGGCGCTGCCGCTGATTACGTTACTTCCCATGAATGCAATATTGGAATACTCTGTAACAGTATCCACCTTATCATTGCCGACTTCTGCAAATTTTTCCACAGGTGCGCTTTCGCCCGTCAGGGCCGCCTGACTGATAAACAAATCCTTCGCTTGGAGCACTCTGGCATCCGCAGGAATCATATCACCGGCAGAAAGATGGATGATATCACCAACCACCGCATCGGCAAGGGGAATTTCCTGCCTTTTGCCCTCCTCCCGGTCAACGGTGCAGGTTGTAGTAATCATGCCCAGGAGTTTTTCAGCGGCATTGCCGGAGCGCGATTCCTGCACAAAGCGTAACGTGCCGGAAATAACGACCATGGCCATGATGATGATGACTGTACGCAGGTTAATATCCTCCGGTGTGTTTTGCATAATCGGAAGGATAACATCCGTAATCGTAGATACAATGGCAAGGCAAACGAGAATTGCCGTAAAAGGGTTGATGAACGCGCCTGCCAATCTTTGCGGCAGCGTTTTTTTCTTTTCGTGGGTCACCCTATTGCTGCCATAGGCATTGCGGCTTGCAACGACCTCTTTTTCTGAAAGACCGTCGGGGGAGGTGTTGAATTTCCTTAAAACAGTCTTGATTTTATTGGTTGCGGCGAAAGTAATCACTTCGTTGGCTCTGTCTCTGCGGACATAGCTCTCTGAAATTTTTTTCACAGCCACTTTGTTTTTTTTCTTGTTCATGAGTCTATACCTCCTAAATTGTATTTAGTGAAATCGGAAGCAAGACATCAGCCTGTATGGACTTAGAAAGTTTTTAGCAAAACAGACAGCAGGTTTTTCGCTATGCGAAAGTTTTGCTGGTATCTTCTTCGCCCCGGAGGTTGTATGTCTTGAGGGCCTAACCCACTTCCAGTATCGGATTCCATCTGTTTCGCCCCTTTCTTTTTAAAGTATCTATGTCAATGCCTTACGGCAGTCATTTTGCAGCATCAGCTTTATACCTGTTTGACTTTGTAATGAAAGCTACATCAATGCCTGTCAACACAAACCAGGCGATCATGCACCATACAAATGCAGCGTTCTTAAATCCGGGATTAAAACCGGATATCAGAAAAATGCCGCTGGCAACCAAAAATACACACCCGATATTCTTGCTGAGTTCATCCATGTGTATTTTGTTTTTTTCTTCTTTTGGCATGTCACGCCAAGCTTTGATCCAGTTTGGACCCACTCCGATGAAAAAGACGATACCAACCACCAGGAAGATAAGTCCAAAAACAATGCAATTTAAGTTCATACGTTTCACTCTCCTTTATTGTGTAGTTTCCTGTGGAACGGCTGAAAAGGGCATAAAAAAACCATCGCTATTATGCTTCTTCAGCGCATAACCCGTAATTTGTTTTCTGCAAAACTTCTTCGCAGTTACGGAAACGCAGCCTATAGAGGAATACATAAACGATGGACAATCTATCTATGGATGAATGGATAGAGATTTCCGTGCTATTCCCATAGCAGTATATCAGTTCCAGTGGTAAAGAACCTGATATAACATCCACGAATATCTATTTGTCTGACCGTTTTGTTTTGTCCCCTACAACTGTAACTGTCCACGAAATCTCATCTCCTTCCATTGTTTTTTCAATATGGCGCTCAACAGCACTTTATTATTATAACCATAATCGAAAAGAAATCATATGGCTAAATTCTTGCGATTTTCTTGCGAAACGGCAAGAAAAAACGGATTGATCTCATCCGCTGCGCAGCGGGAGCCAATCCGTTTTTCTATATTCGGTCCGTAAACTTATAACCGATTCCCCATATGGTAAGGATGTATTCCGGCACATCCGGGTTTGGTTCAATCTTTTTTCGGAGCTTTCGGATAAAGGCCATGATATTGCTGTCTGCCATAAGATAATCCTCTGCCCAAACTGCCTGGTAAATCTGTTCCTTGGTGAAAATCTCCCCCTTGTTCTTTGCAAGAAAATATAGAATGTCAAATTCCTTTGGGGTTAAACTGACCTCTGCTCCATCACATAACACTTTATGGTTCTTGGGATGGATTTCAAGTGCGCCGACATAAATGCCATCGTCTGCGCCATTGATGAAGGGTTCCCCATTACCGGTCATCCCCAGCATGAGGGTAGCCACCTCGCCTTCCATCAAATCCTTTAATCCCTGCAGAAGCTCATCGGAATACCTGGATTTAGGCTCTAAAGTTTTCAGGGTATCATACAGGGATTTAGCAAGGGCGGAATCCATCATGATAAAGCTTGCGTTTTTCTTCAATGCGATTCCCCCTTTCTAAATCAGCTCACCGTATTTGGCAATGTAGATTCGCTTCAATACGGTGGTTAACAGCATGTAACTGGCGACGACAACAAGCAGGAACCCAAAATACCACAGGGGGAGCACCGTCAGACCCAGGACATTGACCATAGGGGTAAAGGTAAGTCCTGTGAACAGCAGGATGCCGATAACCGTAATCAGCATAACCGAGGCCGATGGCCTGCTTTGCAGGAAAGGTATTTTTTGAGTGCGCAGCATGTGCAGAATCAAAACCTGCGTCCACATGGATTCCAGAAACCATCCGGTCTGGAAGAGTGCGATATATCGAAACTGCATGACCGGGTCGGTGAGCTGGGTATAGAGCAGCCCTCCGGTAAGTGCGGGGCATAGGACAAAGTATAAAAACAGAAAAGTGATCCCATCAAAAATAGAGCTGATGGGGCCGAAAAACCGCATAAAACGTCCAAGGGTTTTACCGGACCATTCCCTGGGGGAAGAAAACACCTCCTGATCAACATGATCCCACGGCAGCACGATACAAAGGATATCATAAAGCAGGTTCAAGAGCAGGAGCTGTACGGCCGCCAGCGGTAAAAAAGGCAGGAAAGCACTGGCGCAAACAATGGAAAGAATATTGCCAAAGTTGGAGCTTGCGGTTATTTTGATATACTTGGACATGTTCGCAAAGGTCTTTCTGCCCTCTAAAATGCCTTCCTCCAGCACATTCAAGTCCTTCTGCAGCAGAATGACACCGGCCATGTCCTTTGCGGCATCAACGGCGGTATCCACGGATATTCCCACATCCGCTTCACAGATCGCGGGAATATCGTTCATGCCGTCACCAAGAAATCCCACGGTATGACCGTTTTCCTGCAAAGCCGTTACAATACGAACCTTTTGGCTGGGGGTTAGTTCGGCAAATACATCCGTTTTTTCCACCACGAGCCGCAATTCCAAATCGGATAAGTGGTTTAAGTCTGCTCCGGTCAGCATATTTTCGGAGGCAATGCCGATTCTGCTGCAAATAGAGAGGGCAATCTGCTGATGATCGCCCGTAAGGATTTTCGCCTTTACCTGCAGGCTCTTGAGCTTGGCAATGGACTGTGCCACCGATTTTTTAGGAGCGTCAAAGAAGGCAAGATACCCCACCAAAGTCATGCCGGATTCGTCTGAAAGAGATGCCATATTTTGATTGCCTAAGTCTTTTCTGGCGACAGCAATCACCTTCATGCCATCTTCCAGCATTTCATCTACCACCGCGGCAACGCTGCTTCTTCCATCTTCTGAAATGGGCTTGACGGTTCCTTGATACTCCACAAAGGCACATCGGGAGAATACGGCCTCCACATCGCCCTTCATGACGAGCTGATGGTTTCCGTGATCGTCTGCGATGAGCGTACTGACATATTTACGAGAATAATCAAAAGGGATTTCATCCGCTTTGTGGTACTGTCCGGCTAAAGCCTCATAGTATTCATTTTTCCCCGGCATATTTCGGCATTCCAGAATCGCAGTATCAATGGGGTTTTTCACACCGGAGTGGTATAGGCTGTTCAAATAGGCAAGGCGGAGCGCTTCTTCACTTTCGTTTCCAAGAATGTCCATATAGTATTCTAATATTATATTTACATTGGTGAGTGTTCCGGTTTTGTCCATACATAGAACATCCATGCTTCCGAAACCCTGCATAGCATTGATATCCTTGATAATTGTTTGTTTCTTCGACATGGAAATACTGCCCTTTGCCAGACAAGCCGTGATGACCATAGGAAGCATTTCCGGGGTCAGGCCAACCGCTACGGACAATGCAAAAAGGAAGGATTCCACCCAGTTTCCTTTTGTAATGCCGGAAACAACAAAGACAATGGGAACTAAAATAACCATGAACCGGAGCAAAATCCAGGCAATCGAGTTCGCACCTTTTACAAAAGTGTTGGAAGTAAGGGCATTGGGCTGAATAAAATTGCCGTACAGCGTTTCTTTTCCAACGGCAAGGACAACACCTTCGCCTTTTCCGCTGATCACGGTCGTTCCCATAAAGACAAGGTTTTCGTACTGTGAAAAGGCCATTTGCTCCGTATAGTCATACTTCCCGCTGTTTTTTTCCAGGATGCCGCTCTCCCCCGTGATAGCGGATTGCGAAACAAACAGATCCATTGTATTTGTAAGGCGTATGTCCGCCGGTACGCGATCACCTGCAGATAAATAGACACAATCACCCACCGCCAGATCTTCGGCAGGTATTTTTATAATGACACCGTCTCTTTTTACATTGATATGGGTATGCACCAGCCGGTCCAATTGATCGTAGGCATGTTTCGACCGAAGTTCCTGGATAAAACGAACAACACCGCTGACGAGAATCATCACGCTGATAATGATAACCGTTGTGGCGGTCTTATGGAGATCGTCCGTATACCATACATCCGTTACAAGGGATACAATGGCCAGCACGAACAGAATTACGGTAAACGGGTTAATAAAGGCTCGGCGGAGCCGAAATCCTATGGTATCCGATTTTCTGGCGACAATATTGTTGTCCCCATATTTTTTCTTCATGACCTCGACCTGCTCCAGTCGAAGCCCGTTTCGCGTGATACCCAAATCGTTATACAGAGCGGCCGTATCACTATGAGCGTATTTTTTCATACGGTTGTTTAATAGGGATGCTTTATTCAAAGTGATACCTCCTAATCAAATGAGTAAATATATATTATTTTATCATAATCCGAGCCGCCAATTTCTTGCTTTTCCTTTGCGATTTATTTCCGTCCTGTTTTTTCATGGCTAAAGCTCATAATTCTTTCCTTCTTTTATTTCTTTCTTAAAATTTCAATACGTCCGCTCAAAAAGTCCCATCGTGCCCAAAAAGACATCAATTCAGCCCGTCCGCGCTCATTGAGTGTGTAGAACTTCCGCGGCGGGCCGATTTCGGAAGGTTTTTTGACAATGTGAACCAATCGGTTCCTTTCCAGCCGCACCAGCAGGGAGTAGACTGTACCTTCGGCAATGCCCTCAAAACCGAGTTCATTCAACCTTTTCACAATCTCATAGCCGTAAATCTCATCCCGAGCAATAATTTCCAGCACGACCCCCTCTAACACCCCTTTGAGCATTTCGCTCAGGTTTTCCACTGCACACCTCCACAAAGCAGTATTTATATACGTAGTGGTACATAGTAATGTTTAGTACCTCTATATAATAATGCAGAGTAGCTTCGCTGTCAATAGAACAGCTGAAAATGTTTCCCCGCCAACCGAAACATAAAAGGCCCTGCCCGGCATCCTGTTCACCGGATACATAGAAAGCGTGGCTTTGTCAGCACCTCATACTTGGCCGGAAGTTGCGGGCTTTTAAGCGACCTGTTTAGCAGAAAGCTCATTTCGGTCTACAAGTCTACAATATTTTTTCGCTGTGGCTTGACAAGGTGACACGCGTGTCATATAATTTTGTTAACGACACGCGTGTCACCTTTATTTGGCGAGTCTTTAGTGAGGAGTATTTATATGGCACTGACTGCAAAAGGTATTGAGAAAAAAAAGTATATATTGGGGAAAGCTGCCGCCGTTTTTATAAGAGCGGGCTACACCTCTGTAACAATGAAAGATATTGTGGAAGAGTGTGATATAAGTCGAGGCGGGCTATACAAATATTATTCTTCAACCAAAGAAATATTTGAAGATATTTTATTCGCTGGAAAAGAAAACGATTATTTTATTTTTACGAAGGGCATGGAGAATGGAGTAAATGCCGTTAAAATACTTGCCGACTTTTTACAACAGCAAAGAAGCGAATTGCTGAATATTGAAAACACGATTAGAATAGCTGTATACGAGTTTTTTTTATCTCATAAAAACAATGTTCTGGATGACATGTTCAAGCGATACTATGCGGAAACAGTAGCTATTATTTCTCAAACGCTCCACTATGGGATTTCCAGAAACGAAATTCCCAAATTAACTTCCGACGATGTCGTGAAATATGCAAATCACATTATTATTTTATTAGAGGGATTAAATATATTGGCTTTAAGCAAACAAATGTCGCCTGAATTAATAGATGAGCAGTTAGACATGATCATTAAGAATTTGAGGTAATTTAAGAGGTTGAATTATGGATATTTTAGTTTTAGGTTTAGGGGTTATCGGCATGACATATGCTTACGCCTTACAAAAAGCGGGTCATAACGTTGAGCATTTTGTTAGAGAAAGCAAAAATGGTAAAGTAGGTTCAACAATAAATATAAAACTTCTTGATGGGCGAGAAAATTCAAAGGGCGTTAAAAAAACGGATTCCTATTCAATAAAACTCGCACATCCCGATAGCATCTATGACTTTATTATTGTAAGCGTCTCAATGGGGAAATTGGAACCGGCAATTCAAACTTTGTCTGAAAACAATATAAAAGGAACGCTCATTTTAATGTGCGGCATATGGGAAGACAAGGAGACTGTCAATAAAATAGCGGGGAGTTATTCGTACATCTTAGGTTATCCGGTTGCAGGCGGTACAATTACCAAAGATTTTTTGGATTGCGTTTTATTCGACCATATTATGCTTGAGAGACAGGAAAACGCAGCTATTTCAAATTACGCTACGCTTATTCAGGCATTCAATACCGCAAATATAAAAACAGAATGCCCCGACAGTACGCTTGAGTGGATATGGATTCATATGGCAATCAACGCGGCGGTAATCTCAACGGCGGCAAAATATGCCGGTTATAGCAATTCAGAGAAAGCCGCCGAATCTCTTATGAGCAGCGCAAGCGCATTGTCAGAGGCCGTTCTTGCGATACGTGAAACCATAAAGATTGTGGAAACAAGAGGCGTAGACCTAAAAAAATATAAAAGTGAACTCCTGCCGTACAAAATCCCATCTAAGATAGCCGGGTTAGCTATGAAAAAAATGTTTGCCAACAATGAACTTACTCGAAAAATCATGCAGCTTCACAGTAATGTTGATGACCTCATTTACGTCTGCAAAAGCGTCTATGATTGTGGTCAGCAACTAAAAGTGAAAGCCTGTAAAGAGTCAAGTAAAAGGTACCAATTTTCGCCACAAAGTATACCGGCTTTTGCCATGCTCCATGCACTTTTTGCCACAAAGTATACCAGCCGTTAAGAATCCCTTGTAATAGACTGGTGGTGTTCCAAGCGGTAGCTGTTGCCGGTCATATTAATAATCTCGCAGTGGTGGATGAGTCGGTCCAGAATAGCAGTTGTAATAGTAGCATCGCCGAGAAAATCGGCCCACTCATCAAAGCCCTTGTTTGAGGTAATAATCAGCGATGTCTTCTCGGCCATTGCAGAAACAAAGCTAAAAAACAGATTTGCTTCTCCTGGCGTCAGTGGCATAAATCCAACCTCGTCCACAACAACTAGAGCTGCCTTACGCAGATATTCCAGTCGCCGTTTGCTGGGACCTGAGATTTCAGCGGTTTTCAGAATGGTCATCAAATCATTCAGGGACTCAAAAGCTACGGCATACCCCAGATCAAGCCCTTGTACTGCCAGGGAAAGGGCCAGGTGGGTTTTGCCAACGCCGGGAGGACCGAGAAAGCAAATGTTGTATGCCTGTTCCACCCAAGTCATATCACTGAGCCGGAGCATCTGTTCTTTCGAAACACTGCGTTGAAAACCAAAATCAAAAGAATTCAATGCTTTTTCTGCCGGAAGATTTGCACGCTTTCTACGGAGTGAATTTTGTTTCAGAATCCGTAGCCGCTGTTCTTCCAGAAGAAACAGTTCAATACATTCCAAGGGGGACAGGCTGTTCTTTCCGGCAAACACAGCATCAAAATCAACAGGAGCAATGCGTAAATCAGACAGCAGGTTATTTACCCGTTCCAATGGTGTCAGCATCAGCGAGTCCCTACTTTCGCATAAACAGCAAGGGGTCGCTTCTGCGTGGTTACATGGTACTTTGCGTCATCTACTGGCAGCACAGTAACCTTTGGGGCCACGGTATCCGCTACCAGCATCATCTGGTGTTCCAGGTAATCCTTCATCGTATTGGCACTGTAAATCTTACTGTACTGGCAAAAATCAATTGCCTTTAGAGATGCCTCCAGACCATGTTGGTCCAGCAGGGATTGAATCAAGCGGAATTGATCTCTGGCATAACGGGATTTTTCAGTCCGTATCGTCTGTAAAAACGAGGTGGCCTTGCCACCCATTTGAGCATCAAGGTCCTCTTGGATCTTGTCTAGAGCTGTAGAGCGGTCTCGCCTGTGGTTTGTACTTTGTATTAAAAGCCCACGCCCACTGGAGATGCGGTGCTCGCAGATTGGCTCACCGAAAATTGTCTGGATGTAGAGGATGCCATCTTTTGTGTCAAGCCTCACTTCCGGCTGTGTATTGTAAGTGCCAAGCGGTACGGAATAGCGGTTGCTGTCGTAGATAATCGTGTTGTCTTTTCGGACAGTACGATGGATACGGGGGCTTTGAGCTTGGTCGCAGATTGTCAAGGGCCGCAGATATTCACATTCCTCTTTGAAAATCTCAGCAGGAATCAATTTGGTTGTTCCGTGCACCTTTGCGTTAGCTGTGCGTTCCAGCCATTCCAGACAACAGCCATTGAGAATACCATCATCCGTATAAAGTCGGTTACTCAGAAAATTGCCCTTAATGTACTTTACGGTATTCTCGATTTTGCCCTTACTCTCGGGATCTGCACCACGGCACATGTAAATTGCCGTTTTGCAATCTTGCCGGAATTTTTCAAATTCATAAGTGAAGATAATGTCTCCGGCGTTCTCGCTTACACACACGATGCTGTCCTGGTCAAAGACCATTTCTTTTGGCATTCCACCAAAGTATTGAAAACAGTTGTGACAAATTTTCACCAAGTCTACTGCGGTAAAAGGCCGGCTTTGCAATTCAGCGTATTTGTATCGGGAACGGGATAGCAGAAACGCTGCTACATAAACTTTGGTCCAGCCGCCATCAACATTTTTCAGCGTTGCCTGTCCAAAATCAACCTGTACCTGCTGCCCCATCGGTAACTCCGGCACCGCCTCATAATCGCGAGGGTTTGGATGTTTTAAAAGGCCATAATCCTCTCGGAGTGCCTTTACATACCGAGATACCGTCCTGTCACTGAAAGATTCGTTGTAATATTCTTTCAGCCAGTCGCACACCTGTGCTGCGGTGAGCGTGGGATATTCTCGCAACCAGCTTGTAATTTGGGTTTGGTACTTATTCAAAAGCTTTTCCCGGCAGGTATTCTGGAAGCTATTTTCATAATCGGATATTGGCATCTTCCAATACCGCTTCACTGTTTTTCGGTTTATTCCCAGCGTTCTGGCCACTGCACGCTGCGTAAAGCCGGATTCCTGCATCTGCTGGATTTTACTGTACACGTTATACCCCTTCATTTCGTCACGGCCTTTCGTCTGGTATGGTTCAATCATATCAGACGAAAGGCCTCAAATTAAGTGGTATACTTCGTGGCGAAAGTGGCCCAGTTCAGATGGCGAAAATTGGCCCCTTCTTAGTGGCCGAAATTGGTATACTTTATCTTACTGCTTACAAAGCCCCGTTGTTCTATAAAAACTATCAAGTTTGTTTAAGAAATTTGCAAATAACATAATCCCAATAAAGGGGATTGGTGGACGAAAAGATATTCTGACCGATTCCGCTCATGTGAAGGCCAGCGCCTCGGCAAAAGCCAATATCAAGGTTCAGGCAGAGCTTGAAACAACGGATTACATGGAGCGTCTGAACCGATATGAAGCGGTGATATGCAGACGGCTGGAGGGCAAGTCCCATCAAGCCGCAGCGTACAGGGTGCGCGAAAAAGGAAAGAGCACAGGTGTAATTACGTGGAGGGTGGTTGCCGCAAATGGAAATCATTGAATTTTTTAAGGCTATTATTTTAGGTGTTGTGGAAGGTGTTACGGAGTGGCTGCCGATCAGCAGCACAGGGCATATGCTTCTCCTGGATCAGTTTTTGACGTTGAATATGAGTGAAGCATTCAAAGCAATGTTCTTTGTCGTGATACAGCTTGGCGCTATCCTTTCTGTTATCGTAATGTTCTGGAATAAGATGTTCCCGTTCCAGTTCAGGGATAAATCACAGCTCATCATAAAAAGAGATACTTTCTCCCTATGGTTTAAGGTTGTCATTGCCTGCATACCCGGCGCTATTGTGACGCTTCTCTTTGACAATTATATCGAGGCGCATTTGCATACTCCCATTGTAATTGCAGCAGCATTGATTGTTTACGGCATCGCATTTATCCTGATTGAAAATTGGAACAAAAAGCGAGCACCCCGCATCCGGGAGCTGACCGATATTACCTATCAGACTGCCTTTGTGATCGGCTTGTTTCAGGTGTTATCCATCATACCGGGCACATCACGTTCGGGTGCGACCATTGTGGGGGCATTATTGATTGGTGTGTCCAGGGTGGCAGCGGCAGAGTTTACATTTTTCCTTGCCGTACCAGTTATGATAGGGTTAAGCGCGGTCAAAATACTGAAATTCGGCTTTATTTTTACAGGCACAGAGTTGCTTATATTGGCCACTGGTATGATTGTTGCATTTGTCGTATCTGTGCTTGTGATAAAATTCTTGATGAACTACATTAAAAAGCATGACTTTAAGGTGTTTGGATGGTATCGGATTATTCTTGGTGCTATTGTAATTATATACTTTATTTTTACATAGTGAATATGCAGAGACTGTATCTAAGCGAGTTTAGATATCGCTTTGATACAGTCTTTTTTATTGCCCATATAAATGCAAATCACTACTCTAATCTTGTTCTATTATGAGGACAATACTCTGCGGAGAGCGAGAACGACAAAGCTCCAATGCATTATTCGCTTTATTATTCAAGTTCAAATGCGCCCGTATACAACTGATAGTATTTTCCTCTTTCCTCAATAAGCTGTTCGTGGGTGCCCCGCTCGGTGATGCGGCCATCCTCCAATACCATAATGACGTTGGCATTCTGAACGGTTGACAGGCGATGGGCGATCACAAAAACCGTCCTGCCTTTCATCAGGGCGTCCATGCCCTTTTGGACGATAGCCTCGGTTCGGGTATCAATCGAGGAAGTGGCTTCGTCCAAAATCATGACGGGCGGATCGGCCACAGCAGCGCGGGCAATGGAAATGAGCTGCCGCTGCCCTTGGGAAAGACCACTGCCGTCGCCTTCCAGCACGGTGTGATACCCCTGCGGAAGCATACGGATAAAACCATCGGCGTTGGCGAGCTTGGCGGCTGCGATACACTCTTCATCCGTCGCGTCCAGCTCGCCGTAGCGGATATTGTCCATAACCGTCCCCGTAAACAGGTTCACGTCCTGTAAAACCATACCGAGCGAACGGCGAAGATCGGCCTTTTTTATCTTGTTGATGTTGATTCCGTCATACCGGATTTTTCCATCGGCAATATCGTAAAAACGGTTGATCAGATTAGTGATCGTCGTTTTTCCTGCGCCGGTCGCTCCGACAAATGCAACCTTTTGGCCGGGCTTAGCGTATAGCGTAATGTTGTGCAGAACGGTTTTGTTTTCTTCGTAGCCGAAGTCTACGTCTAAAAAGCGGATGTCCCCCTGGAGCGGCGTATAGGTTAGCGTCCCGTCGCTGTGCGGATGCTTCCATGCCCATGTATCCGTTCTTTCTTCACACTCCTTGACTTCGCCGTTTTCTATTTTTGCATTGACGAGCGTGACGTACCCGTTGTCCTGTTCGCTATCCTCATCCATCAGTTCAAAAATTCTGGACGCGCCGGCAAGCGCCATGACCACCATATTGAACTGCATGGAGACTTGGCCAATCGGATTAATAAAAGCGCGGGATAGTGTAAGAAAGGATATGATCGTACCGATTGTCAGCGCATGGATACCGGTAAGACTCAGGTTGGGAAGGCTCGCTATACCGGCCGCGCCTCCGATAACGGCGACAAGTACATAGAGCAGATAACCCATATTCCCGACAACCGGCATCGTGACATTGCCGTATGTGTTCGCCTCGGTCGCGCAGTAGCAGAGCTCGTCATTCTTTTTGTCAAATCCTTCTTCAGCCTTTTTCTCATGGCAGAAGACTTTTATGACCTTCTGGCCGTTGACCATTTCTTCGATATAGCCGTTGACGTCGCCCAGGGATTGCTGCTGCTTCATGAAGAAAGTCCCGCTCCTGCCGACCAGGGCCTTGATGACCTTCAGCAAAATAAAAGAAAATACCGCGACAAAAGCGGTCAACCCGACGCTGAGATAAAGCATGGCTACAAATGACGCCGCCACCGAGACGATGGAGGAGAACATCTGCGGCAAACTCTGAGTAATGGCCTGGCGCAGCGTATCGGTATCGTTGGTATAGCGGCTCATAACGTCGCCGTGCGTGTGCGTATCGAAATATCGGATCGGCAGGGTCTGCATATGCGCAAACATTTTGTCGCGGATCTTTTTAAGTGTGCCCTGTGCGATGACGACCATTGCCCGGTTGTAAAACAAGGTGGAAAGCACGCCGACGACATAGATCAGGCCCATAACGCAGGTCGCCTTGATCAACTCCGTAAATACGGGATGCGTCTGCCCAAGCAAAGGAACAATGCACTCGTCGATCAGTATCTGGAGGAACACAGAGGTTGCCGCGGCCGCAACCGCGCTTAACAGGATACAGACGACGACGAAAATGAGCTGAATTCTGTATTCGGTCATGTAGGAAAACAGCCTTTTGATCGTACCAGGCTTGAAACGCTGTATCGACGGCTTGCCATGCGCTCCTGCATTTTCCTTTAACGGCATTTTACTCATGGAGAACACCCCCTTTGTTCTGAGATTCGTAGACTTCTCTATAAATATCACAGGTTTGGAGCAGTTGATCGTGCGTGCCGACCGCATGAATTTTTCCGTCGTTCAGCACGATAATCTTGTCGGCGTCCTGAACGGAGGAAACGCGCTGCGCGATGATAATTTTCGTCGTGTCCGGGATGTCTTTTCGAAACGCCTGACGGATCAATTTGTCGGTTTTGGTGTCAACCGCGCTGGTAGAGTCGTCCAGAATCAGGATTTTGGGCTTTTTCAGCAGCGCCCGCGCAATACACAGTCGCTGCTTCTGGCCTCCGGATACATTGGTGCCGCCTTGCTTGTAATTGGCGCGTGCATGGGTTTTGGAGTGACAGCCCCTGCCTTTGCATGCGCTTTTAATGATAAGGGAAATTCCCGACTATTTTCAGAAAGGTCGGGATCGAATGAACATCTTTGAACACAGGGACAGCTTTTTTGGCAGACTCGACGGCGAGGTCACAGGCGGTTCTCTACTGCCGCTTTTTCAGTTTGCAAAGCAGATCCGGCAGCGGATGGGCAAGCAGGGATATCTGCTGGATTGCTACCTCTCTCTCTTTTTTGAGGGGGTTTCGAATGCGCTGGCTTACGAGGCCGCCGACGCAGGCTATCAATCTGGCGGCGAGTTTCAGAACCTTTGCTTTCATGCACTGGATGGTACTGAGCCGGAAAAGGAACATACGCTTTGCCAGAGGGTGAAAGAGACTCATGCAAAACTGGAGGGAGAGCTTCTTTTCCAAGAGCGTTACACACGGCTATGCCTGCTCTTTTTCCCGCTGGCTGACGAACTGATGGCATACGCTACCACCGGGTTTGTGGAGGAGCAGGAAATGGCTCTGAACGGTATGGTTGATGAAATCCACCTGCGGCAACTCTACAACCAGATTTCCCATCTTGCTGGCGAGTCGATGATGGAGGAACTCAATCGACGGCTCAAACAGCGGTTTCTAATTGCACCGCTGGCAGCGGTATTTGCACAGGGGCTTACCGATGACCTGCTCTGCAGACTCACCACCCGTGACCAAGAAACCAGCAGACAGATGTTCCAGCTTCTGCTGGACAGTCTGCCCGACACTCCGTAACGATGTGAATGTATTTTTATAGGCTTTGACAAGAAAGTAAAGGAGGTTTTCCTAATGCCAGATTATCAAGCGATGTATCGCCAGCTTTTTAACGCTCAGACGGATGCGATTGAGCTCTTGCAAAAGGCGCAGCAGAAGACCGAGCAAATGTACATAGATTCGCCGGAGCCCGATATTGTGATGTTTAACCCCAAAGTGCCGGAGGACACAGACGACGAAACATAAGAAAATCCAGTAGCAAAAAGAGAGGCGGCCGTCCTGTTGACAGAGATGACCGCCGCTCTTGAGATGTCCAGACCTTTTCGGCAGGCAGAACCGAATCACCAGAAAAAGAAACGGGCACCTCGGCTTTTTTGCGGATCAGTTTCGCCGTTCACTCCATTTTCGTGGCAAAAAGCAAAAACAGTCGGGTTCCAATATCAAAACCTCATATGCTTCATGTTCTTTCTCTGTGATAAAAAATTTTTAGAGTGAGAGGTTCTTGGGGGTTCACAACGAACCGCACCTCGGTCCATCAAAAAAACGGAGTATCTCCTTGGCGGGAAATCCGTCTTTTCGCTTTGCGCAGCCTGCTATTTTCTTAAAATAAAGCGGTTGGATGTATTGCTCCCATTCTCCCGATAGCGTGGTTCCTTTTCAATAAGCCCCGCCTTGACCAGATCATGCAGGGCGCGCTTGACGGTACTGCGGGAGAGCTGCAAGTCGGAGGCAATAGTTTTTACCGCGGGCCAGCAGTCAGCTCCTTTGCCTGCCCGGTCACAAAGATATATATAAACAGTCCTCGCCCGATGGGGAAGCTCATCAGGCGAGGCGGTATAAATGTGGTTGAAGTAACTCATGGGAACCTCCTTTACGTTTTGAGTACATTACGGCGGCGCATGGTATTTTCAGATGGTTCTGCTACCGGCGTATGAAGGGTTCCTGTTCCTGCTGGCGGCTCCAATATTTCTCCGGTCTCTTCGTCCACCATCATGCAGGCCATGTGCTTGCGGACGATGTTTTCCTCCAATGTCTGCTTATCGGCATAGACCACTTTTCGGTGCGCCTTTTCCTCCACGGTATAGGGATCTCCGAAACGGATGCCCCAATCAAGGAACAGTCGCAGTTTTGTCCTCATGGGATGGGTGCCGGTTTTCATCACAACAAAGTTACCCTTGGGAATGGATTTGAGTTCGTCAGGCGTCATGAGTGGACGCTCCATCATCTGCAAGGACTGGCTGGGATCATTCTTTCCCCGGCTTACGCTGCCGCTCATGACGGTGCGGCTGCCCAATGCCTTACTCAGCACCTCTGCCGTCTGACTGTTCGGCGCGAAGCCGCCGAAGATAGTGTCCTGGCAGTTGTCTACGATGATTTCTGAACCCTCTTTACCGTAATTCTTTTGGAGCTGACCGAATGATTGTATGATCGGCACCATAGAAAGCCGTCGTGAGCGTGAGGCACTAAAAATTAATTCGAGCGATTCAATGGCTGGAAGCGTTCCGAGCTCATCGCAGTAAAACATCACGCGGTTTTTCAGCTTGCCGCCGTTTTCATCCGCAACTGCGAGGATCTCCCGGTAGAGCTGCTGAATCATAAGGCTGACCATAAAATACTTGGTCAAATCTTCTTCGGGGAGCACGATAAACAGTGCGGATTTTTCATTACAGAATTTCTCCGCATCAATGGCTGTTTCAAAGCAGAGTATCTGCTCCATTTCGGAGTCGAGAAAAGCATTCAGACGGGACAGCACGGTGGAGAGCACCGATGCCATGGCCTGCTCCGCAGAGTTGAGAGCGGCTCCCGCAAACCAGCGGGCCTTGTGGTCGGACGGGAGCTTATCCATGAGGAGCTGGAACTGACTTTTCCCCTTTACCTTGCTGGGCGCCAATAAATCCTGTACCAATTTGAACACACTGATGATATGACGGCAGTCTACCTTTTTCCCATCTACCTTAGTGGGAGGAAGATACTCGGCAATCAGCAGAATCACCGAGGACAGGAGTCCTTCAGCGGCGTCATAAAAAAACTGATTTTGTCCGTAATTCTCACCGCTGGCGTTGATGATGGTCTTGGAAATAATTTTGGCATATTTCTCTGCCTTTGCCTTTGCTACAAGATTATTTTCATCGGCAAGGTATTGGTCCATGTAGGTGTTGACCAGATGGAGCATATTGTTTCCGTCCGAGCGGGTAGGGTTTCTGAGGTCGATGACCGCCACATGGTAGCCGTAGTGGTCGCGGGCGATGGTTCCATAGTTTCTATACAGGTCGCCCTTGGTGTCGGTCGACAAAAAACTCATCCCGGAGGCACAGGCGTATTCCAGGTTGGGGTATAAAAAGTATGCGGTTTTCCCGACGCCGGAGGCGCCGATCATGAGCGCGTGAACATCGTCAGTGTCTACCAATGCCGTTATTTTATTCTTTGCTCCTATGCTTCCGAGAATGATTCCCTGTCCGGCTTCAGTGGGGAGACATTGTCCCTGCCTCCACAGCTCCGGCTGAAAGGGGATGTGCTGATAGGTATTTTTGATTTCCTGCTTTGATGCGAACCGCGCTGTACCATGCTGGCCGTCACCCACCGTGCGGGACTTGATTCCGTTTAGGGTATAATAGTGAGCCAAAAGAGAAAGGCCGCCGATGACACAAAACATCACGGCGGCCGCTGTAATTAAAATATAGACTTGAGATGGCATGATAGTGTCCTCCTTCTGAATTGATTTGGATTGTCAGAAGCGGAGGTGAAGTGTTATTTGCCGGATATTACATAGACAATTTCATTCCCTGGTTTTGCTCCATCTTTTGCCGGTGTTTCTCCAGCAGAATTGCCCCCTTGAGGCCCTGGGCGGCAATGTGTTCATAGCACTCTGCCAGCTTTTCTTTTTCGCTGGCGGTCACCACACGCTCAAAGCCCCGCAGGGACATGATATCGGATTCCAGTAAATCCAGCCGGGTTTTCAGATGCCCGCGGTTTTCATAAGTCCTGAAACCATCATGCAGACGGCTTTGTACAGCAGAAAGGTCACGGCTGTGACCTTTCTGCCGGTACTCCCTCGCAGCGGCCGCCACAGAGAGGCGGCACATCTCCCGCATGCAATCATCTGTTTCGGAGAATTGTCCCCAATGCAGATGGGAACGGGCTTTTGTGAGCAGGGCTGACAGGGTATCCGCAGAGCAGTTGGATTTCACAGTCATTATCGATTCGGTAAGCTGCTTGCAGATTTCATCCCGGATTAAATGCTGGGGATGTTCTTCCGCAGGGATAGTCGGTAAGCCATGATTGGCTTTGATATCCTCGTTCCAGTCCTTGTGTATGGACAGCTCCCTTTCGCATGGAATCCCTTTTTCAGACAACAGGTCTTGATATTTCTCCGAGGCTTCGATTCCCGCCTCGTCATGATCCAGACATAGAATCACATGGTCCAGGTGCGGATGCAGCTCCAGCATCTTCAGCATGGCGTATTCAGAAACACCGCAGAGAGCCACATAGCTGTGTTCCTGCCAATCCTGGGGATGAAGGGTGATATAGGACAGTAAGTCGATGGGAGCCTCAAACACATAGAGGCGGTTGCTTGTGCCGATGTGGTGGAAGCTGTATGCCGGATCGCAGCTATCTACATTTCCCTTGAAGCCGGTTCCCTCGGTATAGAGTCCTCGCTTGAGGGCATGGCGGGGAACGCCGTTCTCATCGTATCCTACAAAAACGGCGTTATGGTATTCCTTCATACCGTCCTTGGATTTTTCGCAACTCTCATACAGGAGCTTTGCCTTGGCAAAGTAACTGACCACTTCACGGTCGATGAGCCGGGTTTTCACCAAGTAAGCATAGACGCGGCGCATATCGCTGTGGGGATTTGGGAGGGCAAAGGGCTGTTTCGATTCCTGCTTCTTTTGCGAAGTGGGCCGGTAGATTTCGCCCTGCTCACCGCCCAGCAGCATGGTCACGGCTTCGGGGAATGTGAGACCGTAGAAGTTCCGCACGAAGTCAATGGCATACCCGCCGCTCTCTGCGGAGTGATCGTACCACTCGTTCCCACGGACGGTGATGCTACGGTCGGCCTCCAGCCGCTTATCACGGCCGCTGGGGATCAGCTTCTCACCCTGTCGCTGGAGAAAGTCCACAAGGTCCACATTGTTGGCACGGTATTTCTGGTCATCTGTAAAATGCACATATACACCCATGGTCCACCTCCTATTTGTGGCGATTGCCGATTCTATGAAAAAAAGCCGCCCTTTTTATAGGACGGCAATGACTTTGGAGCAATTTTTCCTTGATGGGTGGCTGCTTGATTTTCTTTTTCTGTTTCTTCACGGTTATCCTCCAATCGTTATAATGACATGGTCTGCTCATGGTCATCCCCCGCATGGCCCTGCGCCTGCTTTTTCTCACGAAGCTTGCGGAGGAGCTTGCGGTCGGTTCGCTGACCGGGCGGTTTCAGCGGCGGAGCGTTGTCTGCAAAAACACGGCTCATGTGATGCAGGAGCCGTGTTCCCGCCAGCAGGACGGAGGGGTCTTTGAAATCGTCCATATGGTCGAGGAAAAACTGAGCGTAAATGTTGCCCTGCTCTGCCGATAAGGTAAACCAGCGGACAGCAGTTTCCTTGTCCTTCGGAACATCCTTTCCCATCAGATACAGCTTGCCGAGGGTGTATTGCGCATACTGATTTCCCTGTTCAGCGGCAGCTGTCAGAAATTGCAGGGCAGTCTGAATATCCTTTGGCATATCCTCACCCATGAGATAAATCTTGCCCAGCCGGTACTGTGCAAACTGATTACCCTGACCGGCAGACCGTTTCAGGTATTCCAGAGCTTTGGGGACATCCTTCGGAACATCCTCCCCCTTGAAGTAGAGGACGCCGAGGGCATATTCAGCAAATTGATTCTTTCTGTCGGCGGCAAAGGTCAGCCAGCGAATGGCAGACTCCACATCCTTCAGCACGCCTTCACCGCCGAGGTACAGCTTGCCGAGCCGGTATGCGGCAAAGTCATTGTCCTGTTCTGCCGACATGGTATAGAGCCGTACCGCCTCGGCAGTATTCTGCGGAACGTGCTGTCCCTTTTCATAGAGCTTGCCGAGAAAATATGCAGCATAGGGATTCTCAGCATCCACCGCTTTCCTGAGATAGCCGAGGGCTTTCTCCACCTCCTGCGGCTGTGCCTTTTCATCGGATAGGATGAGCTTGGCAAGCTGGTAGCAGGCAAAGGGGTTTCCTACGGATGCCGCCTTTTCAAAGTATTCCTTTGCCCTGGCTTCATTCTTGTCTGTACCAATGCCATTCAGAAGCATCCAGCCCAAACGGTACTGGAGCTTATCGTCATGGCCCTGTTCCTCCATGGACACAAAGCCGAGAAAGGCTTCCTTGAAGCGGCGGTCAGAATTCTGCTGATTTTTCACACAGCCGATTCCGTCCCGCAGCATTTTTCCAAGTTCGAAGCTGGCATAGGGAAAGCTCTGATCCGCCGAGCGGGTATAGAGGGCAAAGGCAGATTCATGATCCTGATCCACACCTTTGCCATGGTAATACAGGCCGCCAAGGGAATACTGTGCGTACTTGTAATTCTCATCCGCAGACAGGGTGAGCCAATCCGCCGCCTGCAGATAGTCCTGCTCCGTGCCAAGCCCTGCGGCATACATTTTGCCGATGCGGTACTCGGTGTACTTCCAAGGCTTTTCTTCCTCGGCAGCATGGAAAACAGCAAGGGCCTTTTCGTACCAGCGGTATGCTTCATCGGCGTTCGCTTCGCAGCCAAGACCATCCGCAGACATTCGACCAAGGTCACACAGGGCGAGAGGGTTATCTGCCTCCGCTTCCGTGAGGAAGAGTTCATGGGCTTTTTCTAAATCCTGCAAAATCCCGGCATCTTCATCGCCGTACAAATATTGCTTTGCCTGTTTGTAATTCTCTGTCCACCATGAGTCGGAGGATTCCTTACCGGCAGAGGCTTCATCGCTGGAGGGCCGTTCCCCGGAATCATCTGCCGGTTCCTGATATTTTTCATCCGCCATGTCAGAGGAGGGCATCTCCTGATCATCCTCCGGCTCCGGCAGGGCTGTTTCCACAGATGCCGGTTCCTCAAAGGTCATGCTCCCAATCAGCAGGGCTTCCTGAATGACCATGTTGCGGATGGGCTTGAAATCATCACAGCGGGAAAGGGGCGGCGGCTTGGATGGGGTTTCCGTGTAGATGGATTCGATCCTGCTCCTGGTTTCCCACCACAGACGGTAGGCTTCTGCGATACGGCTGTCCTGTGCCAGCTCATCCACAATTTCGTCCACGATATTTTTCAGGTCTGCCTTGAGGTAGCCATACTGTTTTTTGCCGTTGACCATTTGCAGACGCTCGGCAAGATGTGTGAGGAGCTGCTCCATGCGGTCACTTTGTAAAACGCCGCCCTTCATCTGACGGATCAGCTCACGCATGGATTCGGCCGCCTGTTCCTTCAAGTCATCCCGCCGCTGTGTCTTTTCACCATAGAGCGGAATGAGCTCCTGACGGAAAATCTCATTCGCCAGTGAGGACTTCATTTTTTTGATGCCCTGTTTCGTGAGATAGCCCTCTCTTGGATCGGTGCTGTAGCAGACCATGTGGATATGGGGGTGATGGGACTCGTTGTGAAAGGCGGCGTACCATTTCAGATGGTCAGGGTGGATTTTTAAGTTCTCGGCAAGCTCCACGGCTTTTTCGGAAAGCAGAGCCTTCCACGCAGAAGCATTGTCATAACCCAGCCGTGCGGCATCCTCACGGCGGAGGGAAATAATCGGCGTCCACACATTTCCGGTGTGGCCGGATACTTCATCAGCAACCTGTGATAAGACCAGCGGCACATCCCCGGCCGTGAACAAGCCGTGGCTGTCAAACTTTTCGACACGGGGACGGTTTGCAATGTAGTCCAGGTATTTTTCCCTGCCGCTTATTTTATCAAGGTTCTGTTCCAATGCAATGGTGATGAATTCGGAGGCATTTGCCCGGTTGGGGTTTTTGAGGTAATCCTCATATTCAAATAAATCCCGGGCATCAGGAAATTCCCGGAGTATCTGTGCAATCAAATCCTTTTGTTTTTTGGTGGAGTGCCAGAGCTTATGACCGCTTTCCATTTTTTCTACGCCGTCGCGGGTGGCAATATATTTGACGAGGTTGTTCAGATGAGCGGCAGTCTTTTTCCCACCTTTGAGGTAGGGGCACTTGAGAATGATGCGGGCCATTATTCTTCCGCCTCAGGGCTGCTCTGGAAATCCACCGCATCGTCCAGACGGATTTTTCCTCTGGTCCGTTTTACTTCGGCAACGCACCGACCGCGGAGCCGGTGCAGTTCCTCATCCGTAATCTCCAGCGTAGTTGCTAAGAGATGCATCATCATGCTGATTTCCACAGAAAGCCGAAACAGATTGTTTGCCACCCGGTTTTCGGTCTTTTGCAATGTGCCTTGGATGGATGCAAGCAAAGCCTTGGAAAGATAGGAGGAGATGTCCTCCGTTCCAAGGTAGCCCATGTAAAAGCTGAGTGCCTTTTCAATAAACTCGCTGCGGCTCTTGCAGTTGTCCTTTGGCAGCCAGCCGTCCAGCCGTTCCATGGTTTCGGGGTACAGCCAGACCGCTGTCCGTTCCTTATTATTTTTCATGTGAAATCCGACCTTTCATGGGTGTCCACCTGTGAGGTGGCCGTGTAAAATCCTTTATTTCCTTGCCTTTTCTAAAATCCCGACCACCCTGACCGTGACAAATCCGGAATCCGACCACCTCATGGGAAAGTGCGAAAAACGCCCAGCACTGCTGGGCGAAGTGGGCGGCGGGAGGGCGCTTGCGACCACCCGCCTTTATCCTGCTCTTTTTTCGACCGTGGGAAGCTGCCGGATTTGGGAGCCGGCGCGCTTTTCCAAACGCCCCGCACACAGCCTTTACGTTGCCGTTTAGGGCGGAATGGGTGCATGATGCCACCCCATCAGTCAAAAGGTTACACAGGGGCGAACAGGGGGCAACGCTGGGGGAACGGTGCGCTTATCCCATACTTTGAGCTTGCGTGAGGTTTTGCTCCTGCAAAAACGCATCGCAATACTCTGGCAGGGAGATTCCGTTTTGCTCCCGGCAATAAGCGTCCATCTTGGCATAAAGCAGCCCCTTTTCCTCTGCGTTCAAGGAATAGCTAAGGGTTTCCTCACCTCCATCCCCGCGGTGCAGCTCAATGTCCAGTGTATCGCAGACCTGCCGGGACTCCATGTCAAAATTGGCATACACATTGAGCCAGTCATCATTGTCGAGCGTTTGTACGTTGGTGCCGAACACCTCATCCACATCGAAATCGGTGTTGATATAAAAGTTGAGGCGTCTATCCATTTCCACGATTTCATCGGAGAAGGAAAGGTCTTTTTCTGAGAGACGAGCGGTTGTTGTCGGTGCCGGATCATGCCGTTCTGACGAAGCTTTTTCAGCCATCACTGCACCTCCCGCTGTTGTGTTACTGTGGGCTGCTTGATTTTTTCCTTCTGCTTTTTCGCCGGAGCAGAGGCATCTTCACTGCCCTCATCGATATATTCCCGCACGCTGGCCGGGACAAATTTTTCGTAGAGACGCTGGAGTTGGTCGCAGAGCTCCTGTGTGAGATCCGCGTCCTTTTTCTCCATGTAGCGTTTGACGGCACGGAGCTTTTCGCCGTCCATTTGTATGGTGATGCTTTCTTTTTTCATCTGAGTGCCCTCCTTAATACTCAAATCCAATAAAGGTAATGCCGGGTTCCAGCTCCGGCTCCTGCCCGGTGAATTCGGGAATGTCAGCAAAAATCTGGCTGTATTCCGCGATTTTACTCTTGCCGAGCGAGGTGAAATTCCCATCACGGGTGGTGTCGCAGACAAAAAACGGACCGCAGATAATGTCTGAGCCCAGCCGCCTGTTGGGCGGCATTCCGTTTAATTTACCTTCCTCATTGCAGACGGCAACACAGCCGTTTGGAAAGCGGATGCATTCAATCAGGCCGCCCACCTCCGCCTGCAGGCTGGCAAGGTCGTTTTGGATTTCCTTGACCTGGGGTGCCTGCCCCGGCTCAATTTTGAGTACCGTGATCTTGTTTTCACTCATAAAATCATCCCTTCTTTCTTTTTTTATGGCAGATAGCTTCTCGGATTCTGCTTCACGCCGTTCACCCGCACCTCAAAGTGCAGATGATTTCCGGTGCTGCGCCCGGTGGAGCCCACCTTGGCAACGGTCTCTCCGGCTTTCACGGTCTGCCCCTCCTGGACGAGAATCCCCGAACAGTGACCGTATAAAGTCACCAGCCCACCGCCGTGGTCAATGGTCAGATAGTAGCCGTAGCCGGTACTGCCATAGACCACGGTTTTCACCGTTCCCGCCTGTGCCGCACGGATGGAGGTGCCCTTGGAGGCACCGAGGTCAAGACCGGAATGTCCCGCCTGCTGTCCGGTGATGGGGTCCGTCCTGCCGCCGAATTCGGAGGTCACCATGGAGCGCCAGCTCTTTCCCAGCGGAGAAATTAAGCCGGAGGCGGAGCTTTCTGGCGCTTCGGCATAGGGCCTTGCGTACAGCACCTGCTTGCCGGAATCAAATAAATCCCGGTAGACGACCTGTCCTTTGGAGGAGGATGCATCCACCACCTTGCCGTCCCCGGCATAGATGCCAACATGGGTAATGTTCATGAAGCGGCCGTTGGGCTTGTGGCTCCAAAACACCAAATCGCCGGGAGCAAGGCTGGATTTCGGAATGGTCAGCCCGTTGTCCACGCAGTATTTTCCCTGCGCCGCAGCGGTGCCGGGGAGATTTACCCCCAGCTTTTTGTACACCCACTGCACAAGATAGCTGCAGTCGGTGTAGCTGCCCTGTCCGCGCTTTTCCTGTGAATAGGGGTCACCAAGGCGGGAAAGGCCCAGCCGGACAGCCTCCGAACCCGCTTCTCCGACAGGCAAATCGGAATAAAAGCCGTCCATCTGATCCGGCGTCCAATCCTGCCACGAATCGGAACCGTCCCCCTCCATGGGTGCGCCGGTACCGTACCGGGCGCGGTAATAGATTTCATTGGCGTTGGCCTGATCCTCATAGGTGATGGCTCTGCCCAGCAGCGTGCGGATGTTGTTGTAGACGGTGGGCAGCGAAGCAATGGGAACAGCCACGGTGTAGGTTTCCTCCGAGGTGGTGCCGTCGCCGTTCTCCACGGTGCGGGTGCGTTCCTCGTAGGTCACGAAGCAGTTCACATAGCGCCGGTGTTCCAGCCGGGAGGGGGACGCTGCGCCGAAGAACAGAGAATAAAAAATCGCCTTGACCCGGTAATCGTCAAGGCTGTCCCCATCCTCCATTTCTGCGTTCACGTTGGCAATAGCACCGTCTATGAGGGTGAAGCTTTGACGCATATCCCCGATGTATTCCCGGTACTCCGCAGGCATACTTGACGGAATGACACCGCCGTGAAAGCACAGCTCCACAGCGGTGTTGTTGTGGTTTGTGGTGCCGGAAAGCAACGAGCAGACCAGCACAATGATTAAAATCAGCGGGGACAGAACGGCGGCGATCACCCAGCCGATGGTTTTTCGGATGCGCTCATCCGAGAGCACGGCAACGGCGGCTTTGGCAACCGCTGTGATGGTTGCGGGATCTGCCATGCTGTCACCACCATTTCAGGCCGCCAAAGCCGAACAGACTCTGCTGTTCTGGCTCCGGCTCGCTCTCCATGAGCTGCTCGGTATAGTCCACCGCCTGCTCCAGAACAGCGGTGTCAAACCCTGCGGTTTTGTAGCCCTCACGGATGGTGTTGTAGTAATACTCCGAAGGGTGCCCCAAGCGATGCCCCGGCGTCATCACATAGACCATGGCGGACACCGACTGACCGTCCAGAGGCAGCTTCATCATTTCCTTGTCATAGAACCGGGGAAAGCCCTCGTAAACATCCAGCGCCGCTTCATCCTTTGGCGTGATTTTCCACAGCAGAACAGGGACAAAGGCGCCCTCGCAGGGTTCGATGGTGGCGACGGCACCGTTTCGGCCGCCCCGAAACACAAGGGCATAATCCTTGATTTCGGATGCGCCCACCACCTTGGCGGAGGGGCATCGGTGCGCCATCTGCGGCAGATTGAGATTGCTGCCGTAGGCAATATATAGTTTGTTTTTCATACGTTCTCCCTTCTACATGGACATAGTAAAAGCGGAGGACTGTTCGTCCTCCGCTTCCATCATGGGTTCCGGCACCGATTCCTCCGGCGGCGCCTGCGCCTGTGAACGCTCCGCCTCTCGCTTTTGCCGCAGCCTTTCTTTTTGCCTTTCCGCTTGCGCCGGATCTTTCCACGCAATGCAGCCCTCCAAGTGATCCAGCAGATGCCCCCGGGCGGTTTTGAACTCGTCCCCGATCATGCCGAGGCGCAGAAGCCACACACGAAAGGTATATTTTTCGTTGCTGGATTGGGTTTTTGTCGGGCTTGCCGACCGCTGGTTGAGCGCCTGCGCAGTCATGGCAAGACAGAACTGGATGTATGCCTTGATTTTTCCGGCGTGCAGATCTCCGTTGAACGCCCGGAACTCCACTGTGCCTTTTTGAAACACGCTGTGCAGATTCAGGCAGTGGTAGCGGCTGTGATGGTAATGCTCCCGGCTGCCGTCGCCGCCGTTGTACCAGAGGCTTTTCAGCCGGTCGAGGGTGGCGGGCTTCTGCCGGTTGAGCCGCTCTAAAAAAGCGGGGTCAATTTTCTGGCAGTAGTGGCTTTCCCGCCCCCGCGAGACCTTCAGCGCCTTGTAAATCATATCCTCCTTGGCCGCCATGATGTTGACCAGATTGCGCAGATGGGGTGCGTCAAAGGGGGCGGCGTTGATGTGGATATGGATGCCGCAGGAGGAATTCACAAAAGCTCCGGCTTCCCGGAGCTTGCGGATTAATTCCTGCACCGTTTCGATGTCCCCATACTGACAGATGGGGCTGACCAGCTCCACGCTGTAGTTCCGGTCAGCGCTGACCTTCCTGCGCCCCTCCTTCCGCTGGCAGTCCAGACTGCCGTCGCTCATGACCTTCCATTTGCGCCCGGTGGTATCCCTTGCGAAATAGGCGTCGTAGAAGCTGCCCTCATATTCTTTTGTGGTGCCGAAATGCTCGGCAATCACCCCGGCGGCACGGCTTCTTGTAAGCCCGGTCATTTCAATTTCAATCCCGAAATCCTGACTCTGTATCTCCATTTAACCACCGCCTTACCACATCCTGTGCTGCAGGGTCAGGTCTTTTTCCTGAGACAGCCCCGCAAGCTCCGCCGCGGAATTGAGGAAGCCGCACAGCCGTTCCCTGCGCCAGGTATCAATGAGGTACCGTCCGCATTCCTCGTTGAGCGCATTGATTTTCAGCACCGTATCCCGCACACACTCAGAAACGGCGGCGGGATCGCCCTGTGCCAAGGTGAGAGCGTCGATGTAATCATCCAGAATCTGCCCCATGAGAGACACATCCTCCGGGGTATAGTGGTAGCTCCCGGCATAGGGATCGGGGTATTCCTTACCGTCCATGCAGCGCCGAAGCTGCTCCAGAACAGCGGGGCGTTCGTCGCAGTCCGCTTTCTGGTACTTCTCCATAAAGGCTAAAAGATCCGCTTCCCGGTTGGGGGTGTAGCGGATGAAGGACAGCATATCTTCGAGGAGTCCCGATTTGTTTTCTTTCTGCTGTTGCAGTCTGTTCATGATTTTTTCTCCCTTCTTCATTATCTGCCGCCCGCCGTTCCGAACAATTTCTCCTTATATGCCGGAGCGTGAACCGCAAGGTTATACCGCTCAATACCGCATTTGTAAAGGCACACGCCGCGCTGGGGAAAGCGGATGAGGTTGTATTCGGATTCCTCTAATTGCAGGGAATCGATATAGAACCGCTTGTCGATGTTGCCTGCGTTAAACAGAAACGCATGAGACGGAATGGAAAACAGGGGCTTTGTCAGCTCCCGGATATGCTCGATGTTGAAGTCCTCCAAGTTCTGCGACGAAAGAATCACCGCCGACTCCTTCTTGCGCACACGCTTCATAAAATTGCGGATATATTCAATAGCCGTCAGGTTCGTGAGGAACAGGTACAACTCATCAATGGCGGCGACAGTGTTCCCCTCGGTCAGCAGCTTGTCGCTCATGAAGGACAGCACATTGAACAGCAGGGCGTTTTTCACATTCCGGCTGGCTTGGAGCAAGCCTTTTACTCCGAACACAATAAAACGGTCGGAGGTCACGTTGGTGTGGCCGTTGAAAAATTGACTTTCCGCGCCCATGCACATGGAGTGGAGCCCCAGCAGGATTTCCTGTAAAAGTTCTGGCGGGTAGAGCTGGTATTTGGTTTTGTCATAGCCCTTGTACTCGGCTTCAATCAGGGCATATAAGTCAGACAAAACGGGATAGTCTGTGGCGGCAAGGCTCCTGAAATCGGTGCGGTCGCTGATGCCGAATTGTTCATACAGCTTGCCCAGCATGATTTCAATGGCGTCAATGTGGCGGTCGGAAAAATCCTTGTAGCACCGGAAGAAATCCTTGAGAAAGCTGATATGCTGACTGAGCTTAGTGGACTGGCGAAACGCCTGTGGCGCATCGGTATCCTCCGGGCTGCCGCCCTCATCCCATGTTTTCGGCTCCAGCGGGTTGATCCGGTACCGGCCCGACATGAGGTCGATGAAACAGCCGCCGAGGTTTTCCGCCAGCTCCACATATTCGTGCTCTGGGTCCAGGCAAAGAACAGACTTGCCCGATTCGAGGATATTACAGAGAATGAGTTTTAACAGGTAACTCTTGCCTTGGCCTGAGTTGCCTAAAATCAGCACATTGGCGTTTGTTTTGTCATCGTCGCGCTTGTCAAAATCCGCGATGATATTCGAGCCGAACTTGTCCCTGCCGAGGTAAAACCCGCGAGGATCGGTTTTGCCGCTGTAGTTGAAGGGGTAGAGATTTGCTACAGAGCTTGCCGGGAGCACCCGTTCAAACTGGCTGGCGAACACGTTGTATCCGGCGGGACCTACGGCGAGAAAGCCCTCCCGCTGGCGCAGCATGAGCCGGTCCACATTGAGCTTACTGCGCACCAGCTCGGTGAGAACATCGGTCTGGAGGAGCTTCAGCGCATCGGGATCATGAGCGGTCAGCTCCAGAAACACAGCGCAGTGCAGGAGCGGCTCCCGGTTTCGGTGCATGGAGGATACCAGCGTGACCACATCCTGCAGATTGCTTTCGGCGGTGACGGTCTGCTGGAGGTCGTTGGTATTGCTCTTATCCATGCGGTTCTTGTTGGCGGCATTGTGGATGATCTTCTTTTCCTCGGCCGCCGTTACCTGACGGGTATAGATGCGCAGGGTCACGCCGTCCTTTTCGCCAAGGTGGCGCAGGATGGCCTGTTCCTCGGTAGCAGTGGGATATTCCCGCAGCACCCACACACAGCGGTAGGTGTTGCCGCAGAGGAAGTGGTCGGTGTTGAATTTGATGATGCCCGGTGCGATCATGTCAAGGAAATCCTTGATTTTTACATCCTCCTGCGGCGGAGATTGGCGCTTTCTTTTTCTTGCCATCAGCATTTCTTCCTTTCTGATTTTGATTTTGGGTATAAGAAAAGCCGCCACGTTTATGACGGCTTGGGGTAAATGGGTTCACTTTCGTAAAGAAGTGAGGTATAATAAAACAATATTTTCTCTTATACAAATTCATCTAATTTTATATAACCGTGAAGAAAAATAGGGGGTGCTTTTACGAATAAACCATTGTCAGCAATTTCGCTGGAAGAACTGTGGGCGTTGTTCCCCATTCAATTGACAGAACATCAATTGTACTGGTCAGACTGGTACCAAATAGAGAAAGGGAAACTTGAACTTGTTCTGCCGGATACAATTAAAATTCATCACATAGGCAGCACATCCATCCAAGGCATATGGGCGAAGCCAATTATTGATATTTTGATCGAGGCCAATATGAATGACCACGGCACAATCAAAGACATACTTTTATGCAATGAGTATCTATGCATGGCACAAGCTGAAACCCGCATTGATTTTAATAAAGGGTATACATCCAAGGGCTTTGCTAAAAAAGTATTTCATTTGCATCTGAGAAAATTTGGCGACAACGATGAATTGTATTTCAGGGATTATCTGAACAAACATCCTGAGATTGCGCAAAAGTATGGGAAATTAAAGCTCTCCCTCTGGAAGCAGTTCGAGCATAATCGTGACGGATATACGGAAAGCAAAACAGCATTTGTGCGTGAATATACGAGCAAGGCAATTATGGAATATGAAAAAACCTACCAATAAATTTTACGACAAGTCGCACTCGACGTAATTAGGATGGTGAATGAACATGGTAAAAACGAGCGACACTGCCTCCTAAAATCCAATATTTTATATTTTTAGGAGGCCAATATTATGAATTTTATTGAAATACCAATGGAACAATGGGTCAGAAAAAGTCACTACGAGCATTACAAAAATAATGTGCGGTGCTCCTATAGTGTGACGGTGGATATCGATGTTTCTAACTTGACAGCACGGCTAAAAGAACGAGAATTGAAAGCCTATCCTGCGCAAATCTATATGCTGTCAACCGTTGTAAATCAGTTTACGAAGTTTCGAATGACAACCAATGCAGATGGGAATTTGGGCTATTGGGAAGTCATCGACCCGATGTATACGGTTTTGAATCCGAGCACGGAAACATTTTCAGCCGTGTGGACAAAGTATGGTCGTTGCTTTGATACATTCTATCAAGCTTATTTGCACGATACCGCACAGTATGCCAGCGGAGTTTTGTTCCCACAAGAGGATACCCCCAGCCATGTTTTCAACATTTCCAGTGTCCCGTGGCTGGATTTTACGGCGTTCAACGTCAATGTTTTTTCTGATGGAAGCTACCTGCTGCCCATCTTCACCATTGGGAAGTATAAGATGGAAGGCCACAAAACACTGATGCCTCTGGCTATCCAATGCCATCATGCGGTTTGCGATGGCTACCATGTCGGGAAATTTGTGGTAGCTTTGCGAAAGATGGCGGCAAATCCAGAGCAGTGGCTATAGTGGAAAGGCACGAACATGAAGAACTTATTTTTTATAGGCGGTACGATGGGCGTAGGAAAAACAGCGACCTGTCAAATCCTAAAGCAAAAACTGAATAACAGCTTCTTTTTGGATGGTGATTGGTGCTGGGATATGCATCCTTTTCAGGTGACAGAGGAAACAAAGCAGATGGTTTTAGAAAATATTGGTTTTCTTTTAAACAGCTTTATTCGGTGTTCTGCTTATGAAAACATCGTGTTCTGCTGGGTGATGCACCAGCAGTCAATTATTGACGATATCCTTTCACAGCTGGATATGGTCAACTGTAATGTGCATTCTATTTCCTTAATTTGCAGTGAACAAGCCCTGCGAACCCGATTGCAAAAGGATGGATCGGCTACAATAAACTAGACAGATTTTTTAAGGGCATGTAAAATGAAAGCAAATGAAAAGGAGAACAAATCATGTCCAATAAAAATCAAACGAAAGCACGGCGCACGTTCACGCCGGAATTGAAGAAGCAAATTGTACAGCTTTACCATAGTGGGAAACGGAAATGCGATATTCTGCGCGAATATGATATTGCATCCTCTCTGCTTGATCGGTGGATTCAGCAAGGGGAAACTACCGGCTCTTTCAAAGAAAAAGATAACCGTACTCCGGAACAACAGGAACTCATTGAACTTCGCAAACGAAACAAACAGCTTGAAATGGAGAATGACATTTTAAAACAAGCAGCGCTGATCATGGGACGAGGGTTGATGTGATTCGCAACAACGTTCACAAATACTCTGTATCAGCAATGTGTAAAGTCCTTCAAGTTTCAAGATGTACCTATTACTATGAAGCCAAGTCAAAGACGAACGAATCCACTCTCTCCGCTGCTATCAGGGATATATTTTTAGCAAGTCGAAATAACTACGGCACACGAAAAATCAAAGTAGAACTGAGAAAAGAAGGTTTTCAGATTTCACGCCGACGTATCGCACGGATCATGAAGCAAAAAGGCTTGGTATCGAATTATACGACTGCCCAGTTTAAACCGCATGTGGACAAGTGCAATGAATCCAAAGTGGCTAATCTAGTAAACCGAGAATTTAATAACCGTCCTCATCTTAATGTCGTCGTAAGTGATCTGACCTATGTTAGGGTGGGCATGAACTGGAACTATATTTGCGTTCTTGTAGACCTGTTTAATCGAGAAATCATCGGTTACAGTTCAGGACGTCACAAAACCGCTAGATTAGTTACGCAGGCTTTTTCGACGGTAAAAGCAAATCTGACAAATATTGAAATATTCCACACGGACCGGGGTAACGAATTCAAAAATCAGCTAATTGACGATGCCTTACAAGCATTCGGAATCCAGAGATCTCTCAGCATGAAAGGCTGTCCTTATGACAATGCCGTCGCTGAGGCAACCTTTAAAATTATTAAGACCGAATTTGTCCACGGGCAAACCTTTGAAAACCTGGCAAACTTAAAGCTCCAACTGGCTGATTATGTTAACTGGTTCAACAAACACAGAATTCATTCATCTTTGGGGTATCTTACTCCCTGCCAATTTAAGTCAAATAGCCTTAAAAAAGTTGTTTAGTTTCCTGTTGACAATCCAGGATGTGGATGCTGGTGTTCGCACGGAAGATGTGATTCAAAGAAGCATCGAACGAATTCCTCTTTATGAAAAGCTGAATACCTGTAAGGTGGATGTATCCGAAATCACTCCAGAGCAAGTGGCAGATTATATCATTCATCACTGCTAAATAGAAAAAGGGGAAGTCAATGGAAATATGACTTCCCCTTTTTCTGCTCACTCATTCAAAATAACCCAACGTTCACCATCGTAATCCTCGTACACCTCGGTGGTGACATTCTGCTCATAATAGACACCCAGCAGGCGCTTGATGTCCGATTCATCCGCCTTGCGTACCGTGAAGCCCTGATCCTTAAGGCTTTTTTCGATACGGGAAAGATAGGGCTGAACATCGCTTTCCTTTTCATTCCGAAGCCGTATGATGATTGAAAATTCCCGCGCTGTCGCCATCTGCACCTGCATACGGTCAAGGGCCGTTATATCCTGTGCCAGCAGCTTTCGGATGACGGGGTTCTGCTCGGCGTCCATTCTGGCTTTGAGGTGGCTCTTGTTGTCCTCAAAGTTTTCGCGGCTGTTTAAGCACAGCATTTCAATTTCAGCGATGCCCTTGAGAACATTCATGAGGGCATAAATCCTTGCCCCCACGCTGCTCTCAGACAAAACACTAATATTCGTCGGCTTAATCATAAAAAACACCAGCTCGCCGTGGGGAGTCACAAGGCTGTGGCTCGTGATACCATCAATGCCCATGAGCTGGCGGGTGGAGGCTTTTTCTCTGGCCTCCTGTTTCTTTTTCCGGTTCATATTCACGCCCTCCATTCATAGGTCTGCTGCTTTCCGAAAAAGAAAGCGGCGGCGTAGCAGATAAAATCAAGGATGCTCACATCCTCGAAGCGGATGGATAAAAAGGCATAGACCGCTGTCAGGACAATGGGCGGCAGCCAGCCCAGCCTTGAAAAGGCGAAGACAGAAATCAGGCAGCCAATGCCGATGACTCCGATGTCCCGCAGCTCCCACAGCCACAGGGTCGCCTTGGATTTTAGGTTGTCGGGGTAGATGTACATGGGGGTAATTCCTCCTGTTCCTCATCAATTTTTCGTAAAAAATAGGCGATGCCTCGGAGGACAAAGTCCACACAGGGTATCGCCACGCTGTTGCCCAGCGCCTTGTACCGGGCGCTGTCCGATGCACCGGGAATCAGCGTCCAGCCATCGGGGAAGCCTTGGAGCCGTTCGCATTCCAGCGGGGTCAGCCTGCGAATGAGGTTGCGCCTTTCCACGATGCATTTGTTCTGACTGACATACTGGTTGCCGATGCCCTTTTCATCCCCGCGGCACAGCGCACCCACCACCTCTTGGTATGGCTCACACACTGCGTGCCGGTCAGAGGTCGTAATGGTGTAGCTGATGTCCGGCTGACAGCCAAGACCGTTGCCGCCGTTTTCCGGTTCCCGATCGATGGTGTTGCCCGCAATGCAGATGGTTTCCTGCAAGATGGCAATGCCGCCCTGGTTCTTGCTGGGGTCGGGGTTGGTTGTGTCAATGGTTCTGGCAACATCCGTTTCCCGGCATCCTGAATGGCGATTTGTCGATTTCATGCTGTTGGATTCTTTCGAATCCAACGAAAAGGCAACGGCACTCCCCACCAGCGGAACATTGTTGCCGCCGGTTCCCATCTGGGCGGACATGGTGGGCGCCACAGCATGAGGGCCGGTGTAGCGGCTGTCGATGCCGTGATTTTCAAACAGCACCGGCTGGTTATTGCCGGAGGTTCCTGCGGCAGAGGTAATGGTCGGGCAGATGCCCTCGCCAATTTCAGCGCCGCCCTGCTGAGTCGCCATGACCAGCGGCTGGTTGTTTCCTCCCTGACCGAAGCCTGCGGATACCGTTTGCGATACCGCCACCGGCCCAGTAAAACGAGAGTCTTGTGCATGGTTGTCAAATACCAACGGTTGATGTCCATGCTCCTGGGCACGGAGCGTACCGGTGATATCCTCCGTGCAGTGCATCTGGCTGCCGCCCTGATCGTTGAGGCAGAGCACCGATGGTGCCGTGCCTGTTTTAATGGTGGGGGAACACTCCGCCTGATAGCCGATTCCTCTGGCCTCGGCGCTGGCGCTGCCGCAGAAGCCTGCGGTAAGCACACAGGGGTAGCCCTGTCCGGCCTGCCCACCGCCGCCGGTTAGCGAGGTGTGCGTTTCAGGGGTCAAAAAACAATCCCCGTCACCCTTGCTGACAACTCCTGCCGCAAACAGAAGCCCTGCCGGGTTTCTGCCTCCGCCGCCGTCCGCACCGGCAAGCGTAGGCGCCACGCCTTCCGGTGTGAACACACGGCTTTGCTGGGTGTCCCATCCGTTCATGCAATTGGGCTGGGATACCAGCGGAGGATGCCCTCCCATACCAGCGCGCAGTGTAGACGAAACATCCTCGGTGACATCCATCCGTTCGCCGCCCTGATCGTTTAAGCAGAACAGCGGCTGTCGGGTGACAAAGGTCTGCATCTGCATATTTCGGGTTGCTAACAGCGCACCAGATATGCCATCTAAATCAATTACCTCATCCCTTTGGTTGACATGAAAGGCACTGATTTTCTCGATATCCGCTACAAAGGTCTGCTGCTTCATCCCCGGCTGAGCCTGTATTGCCCCTGCAACATCGTGCAAATTCCGTACTTCATCACGCTGGTTGGTGGCAAACGCTATCGCTGTTTTTTCTTCTGTCTGGATATATCCGTGCCCGCCCCCCTCGCCTCCATAAAGGGCAGGCCATGTTCCGGTTTCTTCAAAAATACGGCGGCTTTGTACGTCCCACGGGGTCAGGCAAGCCCCGCCTGTATCATCAGCGCATCCCTGAGCTGGGGCGGCAGCTCCTTGCCTCTGGCCTCCGCTCTGCGCAATATCCCCAAACAGGCTGTCTTGCTTAAATAGTATTTCTGGTGCGGTTGTGCCTCCAAAATCTGCGACAAGGAAGATGCGGCGGCGACGCTGGGCGACTCCCCAGAATTGAGCGTCCATGACTCTCCAAGCCAGGCTGAATTCATCTCCCAATAGGATAGCCCCAGCAGATTCCCAGCGCCCGGACTCAGGTCGAGGCACATCACAGGCACTGTACTTAATGCGGACGATCTCCTCGATGACCGCCCGGAAGTCCTCCCCCTCTGCAGAGCTGAAGGCTCCGGGGACATTTTCCCAAACGAGGTATCGAGGTCGAACAAGGTAAGTTGGTACGTTTCGCTGCTCATCGGCTTTTCTCATCTCCTTCGCAATTCGAGTCTGCTCCATAAACAGGCCGGAGCGCGCTCCGGCCAAGCCAGCCCTCTGGCCAGCCACGCTAAGGTCTTGACATGGGCTGCCGCCGCAAATGACATCCACGGGCGGCAATTTCGCTCCGTCCAGCTTTGTAATATCCCCGACATGGCGCATTTCGGGGAATCGGATTTTCGTCACTTCGATAGGAAAGGCTTCGATTTCACTGGCCCATACGGGAGTGAACCCATTGCGGACGGCGGCAAGGGGAAAGCCTCCAATCCCATCGAAGAGGCTCCCCATGCGCATCATCAGACCATCCTCATCGCCTGTATGGGAGCCTCGGCCGGTACGGTGTTTTTTACTCTGCCAATGACAAAGCCGTTTTCCTGTTCCATTACCCGGCACACCGGGATGCCGAGCCTGACCGCTTCCTCAATTTCAAGGTGCATCCCGAAGGAAATACGGTCGCCATAGCACCACAGCTCGTCACAGCGGGGGAGCACGGCAAGCCCCATATCCAGACCGAGCTGGCGCTCCTGCGGCTTGGAATCATCAAGAAGCTGCGGATATAACAGATGGGGCGCAAAAAAAGCGTGCCCCTCATTCATCACATGGCGGCACGCTCTCTGGGCATATTTGGTATTCTGTTCGATGCCCCCTGCATAAGGGGACGCTACATAGATTAGTTTCATAGGCTTTTCCTTTCATAATTATTTCGGAGCTACCGCCTGTACGATGGTGCGGGTGGTGTTGACGGCTGCCTGTGCGGTATACACGGCGCTCATCACATTGGCCTTTGTGCTGGTATCAAGCCCGAAGGCTCCGGCGATTCGCGGCACCTCTCCCGCAGCCAGCATCAGACCAAGCCCCAGCAGGGCATGGGTTCGCAGGACCATAAGCCCTGCCGTGAGGATGGTTGCCTGCAAAAATGTGGTCAGGCACAGACCAATGATCTGCTTGCACCACTGTGTAAAGCCGTCGATATAGCCGCGGGGAACGGAAAACATATACAGGCTGCCCACGGCGATCTGGATCAGCAAAATGCCGCCGCGCTTCAGATTAGCAAAGAACACCTTAATGACCGCATAGCCCATCATGATAATCATAAAGAGCAGCAGGATGGGGCTGGTAATGACAGACAGTCCGCCGAACACGCCGGAGCCCATGGCGCCGCCGATGTCCGCCGAGCTGCCAAGCTCGGAAATGATGTTTCCGGCAAGGTCGCCAAAGCTGGTTCCATACCCGGTGATGCCCGCCGTGAGGCTGCTCTGGAGATTGACCGAAAGCTTGAACAGCTCCACCGGTACGATGGTAAAAAGAGACACCGCCATAAAGCCCTTGATGGCGTTTAAAGCGGTGTCCTTTACGCTGCCCCGGCCGTGCTGGTATTCTATGCCGGTTTCAAACACCGACACCACCAGCCCGGTTCCGTACAGCGCCCAAGCCAGATAGGAGAAAAACAGGACGATGGACTGTACCCAGCTCATCTCAAACAGCTCCACGCCCATGTTCCCCATCTGTGCAAAGAAGTCGGCCAGAAAGCCGACCACCTGTCCGTAGAGCCATTCGATGATCTGATCCATCACGGTTCCAAGGACGAAGTCCCATATGAACATTGGATTTTCACCTCTTTTCTGTAGAAATAAAAAAGGCACACCATAGCAATGCTGCGGTGTGCCTTTGTATCTGCCTGAACGGATTTCAGGCAGGGCGCAATGATTCATAAAACTTCAAAAACGACTTGACAATCTGTTCGTTCAGAGCTTCAATACCACACAACGGTGGCCGCCGAAATAAGGAAAAGGAGGTCAGTTGCGTGGCAGATTACAAAAAAATGTATGATTCGCTGTTTAACGATGTGACAGATGCCATTTCGCTGCTTCAGCGTGCGCAGCAAAAGACGGAGGAGCTTTTCATCTCCGGCGATGACGGTGTTGTGCTGGAACTCAAAAGAGATTCAGAACCCGACGGCAACGATAAATAACAAAGTCCGTTTGCAAAAAGCAAGGAGAGCGGTTCTGCCGCTCTCCTTGTTTTGCTGCTGCAAACGCCTTTTGGGAGAAATAAAAAAGGCGCACCGTGGGTTCATTCACAGTGCGCCTTGGAAAGTATTTGTGATTGTTGTTTTAGCTCGCTCACTCTGACAGGGTTTATATAATGGGTGGCATAGGCTTTTTCAATGTCCTCGCCGCCGCTTTTGGAAAACCGGAGTTTCTTTGCATGGGGGAAGCTTTTCAGTCCCCACTGTTTATAAAAAGTCCACGAAGCCTTGAGTTTGTTTTTGGCGGCATAGCTTCGGATTTCCCGCATGATAAGGGACAGCTCGGAGAGGTTCACCTTGCAGACACGCTCCAAATAATCCACCTTGCCGAAGCGCCACCGCTCATAATCCTCTTTGGAGAGGATGCTCAGATCCATCAGCACCTGCACCGGTGCCGCTATACCGCTCTTTTGGAGCTGCTGATACATGGAGTTATGAATTTTCCCCACAATTTCGCCGTGCTTCATCGCATCGCCTCCTGTGCGTTACAGCATTTTCTGCTGGGTATGCTCACCGGGAGCCTGCGTCCTTTCAAGACCCTCATCCAACTGGAGTAGGGTTTGGTTCAAGACTGCCATGCTTTCAGAGAGCTGTGCCGGAGAAAGAATGTCTCTTTGGGAAAATACATAAATCTCCTGCATTTTTGAAAAGGCTACCGTCAGCTCGGCATCCGTGCCAACAGCATCAAAAAGGGTGAATTGGGAAAAAGGTTTTTCCGACAGGTCACTTCCGATCCGCTCCCTTTCTTCTTTTCGCTTATAGGCGAGCATGGCTGTGAGTTCTTCCGGCGCTGAGAGCAGGGTGCGGATTCTTTCCTGTTCCATCATGATGGCAAGGTCATAAAGGTGCTTGGCGGTATCAAACAGCATACGCCGCTGGTAATAAAATTCCGCAGCCAGTATTTTATCTGCGAAGATACGTTCCAGCTTGATGGTCTGCACAGGAAAGAGTTTTACTCCGTAATTTGATTCGAGAATTTGGCGTTGCTCACCGGTTGCCTCTGAATAAAGAAGTGGTGAGATTTCAAGGATTTCCACCGGCTCGCTGATGGTGAAGGATGTTGCCTCCACCTTTACATAGCCAAAACGCTGCAGGGCATCAGCGGAATCCACCGCAGTTACAGGAACGTATTCATATACGCTGGTGATGCTGCCCTTCTGATTGCTTTCTCTGGCTTTATCGGTTGTCCTTGAAAGAGTATGATAGCCGTTTGCCGATGTTTCCAGCCGCTTTTTTCCCTGACTTTTTGAACAGTCATGAACTGCAACCGTCAGATCAATATCTTCCGAAAAGCGTTTCATTCGGCCGATGGATTTATACAGGGCGGTTCCGCCTTTAAAGTATGCGGGAAGGGACTCCTGCTTTACGGACAGCTCCCATAGTAGCAGCGTCAGATAGTAATCCTTTTCTATAATGTCGCTTCGGATGCCTGTTCTGCGGCTGACGTCCGAGAGCAGGGCTTCAAATGCGTCTTTATCCTGATGTAAGTTCATTGTTCACCTCCATGAGTAAATCGATAAGGGGCAGTATCACCTTTGCCGAGTAATGTTTGCGTGCGGTAAACAGCAGGGCAAGACCATCCAGTTCCTGTCGCTTTGCATAGCCTGTCAGCAGTAGCTCCGGCTTCTCCGCATCTATATGCGCATCGGCAAGCGCCATTGTCAGATCGATGAACTGGAGATATTTCCAGTTGTCGTCCGTTATCGGCACAGCAGGCTTTTTCAGCTTAATATGGCAATCTTTCGGCAGCTTTGCGCCATAACGGTTTGTGGTGATTTCCATGTTGCGGGGAATCAACGTCGTCAGTCCCAGCCTGTTCATCAGGAATGCGCCGGATTCGTACCCGATTTTGGCGCCGTTCTGTTCCGTCAGGGTTTTCTTCATCACCTGCTCAATGCTCGGCGTAACTTTCCCGAATATGGTCTGCTTCACCTGACAATAGACGCCCTTTTGCAGTCTTTCAATTTCGCCCTTGTCCGCCATCCGCTTCAGCTTCACATTGGTCAGTGCCTTGGCCTGCTCATAGGGCAAGGCAAAGGTTTCCGCCAGTTGTGCCGCAATATTTTCTGTTTGAATTGCTGCCTCGTAGGGAATATTTTTAACAGTCTCTGCAATGTGTTCTCCATATCCAATCTGCTCCATGTGCTTCACCTCCCGGTTAAGTGATATTATATGGTTGATTTTCATTTATAATCATTGCCATTATAATATCACTTTATGCGCCGAAAGTCAATTTTCTCCTGATTACATACCAAGTATCGTCCAGTCAATACTTGCATAAGGACGGTGAACGGATTTTAATTTTCAAACAAAGCCCCCCTTTTTCAAGAAATGGGAAATTATCATATTTTAGTTGACAATTACATTACAGCCGCATATAATATTTAGTAACCTCTTTGCACTGCATTACATTCTTTACTTGGAATGCAGGATCAACAGTACAAACTGAGCAGGCGATGAACCTTTTTTATAAGAGGTCATGGGGCCGGGCCACCCAACGAGTGGCAGCAGATTGCATAATGCGCACATCTGTGGGACAGTAGTATGTTCCATAGGTGTGCTATTTTTATACCCAAATGGAACAACGACCACGAAAATGGAGTGCCATAGAGCTATCAAACGACTGCCGAAAGGCTAAAACGGAGGTAACTTTTATGACAAGCAACAAACTGAACATGGCAGGCCTAGCCGCCGCCGAAGCAAAACGATTGCAGGAACAATATGGCAAAAATGAATTGACCTCACAGAAGAAAGAGAGCTTTCTAAGAAAAGTTCTGCACATTATCTGTGAGCCGATGTTTTTGCTGCTGATTGTTGCTGCAATCATCTATTTTATTCTGGGTGAACCCAGAGATGGTGCGATTATGCTCATTTTTGTAGTGGGCATTATCAGCATTGATGTCATCCAAGAATGGAAAACAGATAAAACCTTGAACGCTCTCAAGGATTTGTCTGCCCCACATGTCACAGTCATTCGTGACGGCAAGGAGCAGACAATTGCAAGCTGCGATCTTGTTCCTGGCGACTTAATGATGATTTATGAGGGAGTCAAAATTCCTGCTGATGGTATTGTGCTAAAATGTAATGACCTGTGCGTGGATGAGTCCTCCTTAACAGGCGAAGCAGAAGGTGTGTGGAAAATTCCAACCGAAAGTGCAGAGCCCATTTCTGACTATTGGCGGAAGGATTACTGTTATGCAGGAACTTTGGTCACACAAGGAACAGCAACAGTGCTGGTTGACAAAATCGGCGGAGCTACCGAATACGGTAAAATCGGTGCAAATGTTGCCGCAGCACCCGATGAGGATACTCCGCTTCAAAAGCAGACAGGCAGCCTTGTTAAGCTATGCGCTGGAATAGCGGCCGTTTTGTTTGCCCTTGTGGGTGTGTTCACTTGGTTTAACATACCAGACCATGGCTTTGGAGACCGACTCATTGAGAG
>ENA-UOXR01000131-UOXR01000131.1-bioreactor-metagenome-genome-assembly--contig:-NODE-131-length-91473-cov-11.440931_pt1 | contig 91473 bp, 90 predicted proteins | sample MGYA00238164_ERZ764825 | MGnify/ENA primary metagenome ERZ764825 (study PRJEB28920, sample SAMN05720171) | bioreactor metagenome | isolation source: Anaerobic biogas reactor | place: USA:Washington... | reverse complement strand
AAGTACACTGTGGATAGGTGCTCCAAGTGCCAGTGACGCCCACAAATCAGAAGGCCCATAGGATACAACAAACCCTGTATGGAGCATCATCAATATCAAAGAAACTCTATAAGGAATATTAATGATTTAAATGAAGCCTCGAGTTATATTAAATGCTGCCATGACTTTGGATGGTAAAATAGCCACCAAAAAGGGTAGTTCTGAAATATCTGGTGATGAAGATCTTTTAAGGGTTCATGTATTGCGAAGGGACTGTGATGCCATCATGGTGGGCATTAACACGGTGTTAGCTGATGATCCTCGCCTTACCATCCATAAAATTCCTTCAGATCCAGCTGATAATCCTATACGGGTGGTGGTGGATAGTCAGGCCCGAACACCACTCTCTTCACGGGTTCTATCTGAAGATGCCCCCACCATCATTGCCGTGAGTAAAAGAGCTCCACTGGATAGATTGGACAAACTTAGTCAGCAAGCTAAGATAATCATTTGTGGTCAAGAAAAGGTGGATCTAGAATGTTTAATGGATAATTTAAAAGACCAGGGTATATGTACTCTCATGTTAGAGGGCGGATCTGCACTAAACTTTTCTATGCTCTCTCAGGGTCTGGTTGATGAGGTACGGGTGTGTGTGGCGCCTATGATTGTGGGTGGAAGTCAGGCCAAGACACTGGTGGATGGTGATGGTATGGATTACATGTCCCAGGCTGTGAAACTTAACTTAAAAAAATCATACCCGTTGGGTGAAGATCTCATCCTGGAATATGAAGTCATATCCTCAGGGGAATGACAACCTAAAAAAAATTGTTCATCAATTTTAAGGGATAATAGACTATTTATCCTTATTTGAATCTATATTATGCCCTTTTTTCGTAGAATTCTCTGAGGATTATCTTTAAGGACGGTGGGAAGCATTTTTTTGGGTAAACCTGCCCCTACTGCTATTTTACTGGCCATTTCGTAGTTTATCAAGTCTCCTGGGGCGTGGGTGTCGGTGTTAACCACCAGTTTGGCTCCCATCTCCAGTGCCATCCGAACCACGTGGCCATTACCCAGACTGTGACCTCGCCTAGCACTTATTTCAAGGGCAATATCATTTTCACGAGCTATTTCAGCTTCTTCTCTAGTTATAAGTCCTGGATGTGCCAGGATATCCACATCCGGGCAGTTAACTGCACTCCAGTTAGTGCCTTCGATTACTGGTTCCACCAGGGTCTCACCATGAACCACTATTATCTCTGCTCCTTTTTCTCTGGCCATACTGGCTAATTTAGGAATTATCTCCGAAGGGGCATGTGTTATCTCAGCCCCGGGTATGATCTCAATATCCCAGTTTTCACGGATATCCATCACTGCGTCTATGACCTTCCCTACGCAGTTGATGTTGGAGGCATCCACATGGTCGGTAATGGCCAGGGCTTGGTGATTTAAAACACTGGCGCGCCTTGCTAATTCGGATGGTAAGAGCTCTCCATCGCTGAAAATGCTATGTGTATGCAGATCAATTCTTTTTTCTATACTGGGTCCCCCTAGGGTTTCTAACTTGATAGATTATTTTAGGTGGAAGCATATAATAAAGGTAGTGATAGAATGCAGTGTTCTGTTTTTGTCCCATCCCACATAACTGGCTTTTTCGAGATAAAAAAACATAGTGAACCCCTTTTATCAGGTTCAAGGGGAGCAGGAGTTACCCTGGACCAGGGAGTGCATACCCGGGTTGTGGTGGAAGAAGGAGGGGGAAAACTGAAGATAGTGGTTAATGGACAGATTCAGAGCAACCAGAAGTTCATATCGAAGATTGTCCGGGATCTGCTGGGGCAAAGATCTTCTGAACTCAATCTGGATCACTTCAACATTAGAGTTGAACATGAACATGAAGTACCGGCAGGATCTGGATTCGGAGTTTCTGCAGCATGTGCCCTGGGAGCTTCTTTAGGCTTATCAAATTGTTTGAAGTTACCTTTGACCTTTAATCAGGCATGTGAAGTGGCTCATCTCGCAGAGTTAGAACTTGCCAGTGGATTGGGAGATGTCATGGGCGAAGCACATGGGGGGATAGTTTTAAGATTGAAAGAGGGAGCTCCCGGGTGGGGCATGGCTGATCGCATCTTGTTAGATGAGGAGCTCTACGTGATATCCCGAACCCTGGGGGAGATTGATACTGCTGATATCATCAACAACCCCCAACATCAGGCTAGAATAAATCAAGCTGGATCAGAACTTCTGGGTTTACTTTTAAATAATCCCACTCCCACCCAGTTCATGCATCTATCCCGGAGATTTATCCATGAAGCTCAACTAATGGATGAGGAGCTTGAAGAAATACTCAAAATAATGGATGAGGAGAGCCTAGGTGCCTCCATGGCCATGTTAGGCCAAACTGCATTTGCAATATCATCAGAACCATATTCCAGTGTTGAAAAAACTTTAGTGAGTAGAATAGATAACTGGGGGTGCCGGTTTTTATAATAAAATTTTGATAAAGCAATTTCTGGGTAATAACTAGAAGAAAATGAATTAGTGAAACTGATTCACACTGGTCCTAACATTTGCTCTCCTTTTTTTGACACTCTCCCATCCAGGACGTACACGATCCGGTCTGCCATCTGCGCCACGTAAGGCTCGTGGGTTACCATAACCAGGGTTACGTTTTCCTGTTCATGAAGATTGCGCAGTAACTTCAAAATAATATCTCCAGTCTTGGAATCCAGGGATCCGGTGGGTTCATCAGCTAGAATAATTGATGGATGGTTCACCAGGGCTCGAGCAATAGCTACTCTCTGCCGCTCTCCACCGGATAGTTTGTTCGGTGTTTGACGGATCTTGTCTTCCAATCCCACAGCTTTTAAAAGCCCCATAACTCTATTCTCCATTTGCTTGGAGTTCAGATTACCTTCCAACATGGGGATTTTCACGTTTTCCAGGACGTTAAGGTTGGGGATGAGATTGTGCATCTGGAATACAAAGCCTATCTCTTGGGATCTGAACTGGCTCAAATCCTTTTTAACTGTGAGATCAATACCGTTCACCATAATTTGGCCGCTGTCAGGGGTATCCAATGCTCCGATCATGTTCAGGAGCGTAGATTTCCCAGAGCCGGAAGGGCCCATTATGGATACAAATTCTCCCCTTTTAATGTTAAGGTTCAAGCCATTCAGGGCGGTGATTTTCCCGTGATCATACCTTTTTTTCAGATCCTTGATCTGGATTATAGGTTTATTCATAACGCAGTGCCTCGGTTGGTGGGAGCCGGGAAGCCCGGTAGGCTGGGTAAATTCCACCCAGCACACCCACTAGGATTGCCACTAAAAAACCCCTTACGAACACATCTAAAGAGTAAGCAGGGCTTATTTTTCCACTCAATAGACTCAATCCGGCTTCAGCTGCCAGGATACCAAGGACAGTACCCACTACAGCTGCAATAAGGGTTAGAACAATTGATTCCCCCATGATCATGCCCAAAATTCTCCTACTCCTCCAACCCACTGCTTTCAGGACCCCTATTTCTCTGGTACGTTCATATATTGACATAATCATGGTATTTACCACTCCAACTCCTCCGATAAATATTGCTAGTAATGAAATGGCCCAAGTTGCCGAGTCAATGATGCCGAGTCCTTCGTTGATTCTGTCGCTGAGGGCGCTGGCTGAGGAGGCAGTTAGTTCATTGGGGTAGGTGGCTTCAATATTTTGACTAAGTTCCGTTAGGTTGGTATCATCATAAACTTGCACATATATGGTTGAAACTTCTCCTTGACTGTTGGTTATGTTCTGTAGGGTATCTAAGGAGGTGAAAGCCGCCCCATCGTACATTATGTTACCGGTTTCAAATATACCGGTAATGGTAAAAGATTCTCCGAATAGATTAATGCTATCTCCCACCTTTTTTTCTAGTGACTCTGCTGCGGTTTTCCCTAGAATGATCTCTTTGCTGCCACTGGAAAACATGGCACCCTCCACACTATCAATGTCCACCACACTGATCTTATCCCGGGGTATGCCATTAACAGAAAAGGATCCAAAACCTCCCTTAACTGGGTTGTTGATGGTGGGAGTTTTTCTCAAAACACCTGCTGCATTTTTAACACCACTGATGTCGCTTAACTCATTCACCCGAGCCTCATCTATGGTGCCTGACATAAAATTAGAATTTGCTTCTGTTACCGTCAGATCTGAACCTCCTGCCTTCAGGGTCTCTGAAGTTGCTGCTTTCAAGCCACCGGTTACTAGGCCCAGGGCCACTATGGTGGCGATGCCCACAGCTATGCCCACAATTGCCAGTGCACTCCTAGTTTTATTCCGGAATGGATTTTTTAGAATGAGTGAAAAGTAAGACATGCAACCTCTATTACTCCCTGTGTTTAATAAAATTATGCCCCCAAATTGGGACTGCATTGGCGAATTATTGCTGCATATTATGTAAATTGTGTATAAAGATAGTTAACGATATAAAACACCTTTTATAGTACATCTGGTTTTAGGGAATGGAAACATCCTCGATTTGGTACCTGATCCCCTCTTCATCTAGTTTGCAAGTGATACTAAGGGTCATTTTACCCACAGCAAATACTAGGATATTAAGTCCCCTTTTAGAAGCTGCTACCGTTGCTTGAGGAGTTGCAAATTCGAAATCAGGCTTGATTCCAATTTTATCCACCACGGCCCGGGACACGGTTCCCATAATGCCTACCCGGTCAAAATCCTTTTCAGATCCTACCATAATCCTGCGCACCTTTTCCAGATCTGTCTTCTTAGACCCGCCCTGATTAATGGGGGGAAGCTTTACTATTACCACGGATCCTGGCTCCAATTCTATGGTTCCACCCAGACTACTTAAGGCAACATCTTCACCTTTATGTGCATCATGAAGAACCTCGGCATGGGCTGGTGATTTATCCTTTCCTGCGAATAGCGTTCCATCCACCATCCTCAACCACACCCTTTCTCCAGCAGCCAAGTCTTCCAGAGCCAGGGCCGGCCACACTGATTTGTATGTGTTCATGGTATCCAGAACCTGATCTGCATATTTACGAAGATCAAGTGCCTCTTTTTTAACCTTGTCTATACCTCGTTTTGTGATTTTGTAGCGGAAGTTTCCGCGGCCAGTTTCCACTAGACCCTCATCTGTCAGGTTTTTAATATTCTCAGAAACCGCCTGGATGGTTATACCCATTTTATTGGCTATATCCTTCTGGCGTAGATGCGGATCTCCCCTGGCTATCTCAGCCAGTATCTGGAAACGGGTTATTTCACCTTTTTTTTTGAAAACTTTCATTACCATCACCAAGTGTTTTTTTAACCACTTTATAGGGGGAACTTTACTTTTATTTGATGGAGCTACTAAACTCAACTAAATTAAACCAGTAATGGAGTTGTTAAATATTTTTAGGAAGTCTTCTTTCTTTTCAGTGGGAATATAAGCGCCACAAGCCACGGAATGTCCCCCTCCAGTCCCTCCAACCTTGTCAGCCACTTTTTTTATCAAGTTGCCAAAATGTATTCCGTCGTAAGCCAAAAGCCTTGAACAGCGTAGGGAAACTTTTAGACCATCTTTTTCGTCTCCCATTTCTGTAAAAGCCATCATGGGCTTTTGCCATTGTTTTTTTTCTCCCTCCATCTTTTCCTGATCATCACCGTAGGTTAACAACATGCCAGCTATGGTTCCAATTACGTTGCTTTTAATTTCATTTCCCTCAAAATAGCGAATATTTTCCAGGGACTTAATTTGACCTTCATTTTCTATCCATTCCATCTTTTGAGCCAGGTATCTCCGATGTTTTTTGGTCAAGCTCTGCATGTCTTGTAATGCTATTCCACGATTACCTTTAAGGACTTTTAAAGCTATTTCGGGCTGGTCATGGCGGCTGCAGGCGTTAACTGCTGTTGAAAATTCACTGGCATCACGGAGTGGGGAGTACCTTTCCTCGTTTAAAAAATCGTAGAAGTCACCAGAAACCAGGAGAGGGATGTATTTAACATATTTTGAGGGTACTTCTCGTGTCAACATCTTTACTAACTCTGAGAACAGTTTTTCTTTCTCATTTTCATTTAAATCAGATAAAGTTCGGGGTACCTTACCTTTTTTACGGGCTATGTCGAGTTTTTTGAGTAGTTCGATGCATTCATTTTTGTTATTACTTATGGGGAGTTTAACATCTCCAAAATAGGATAAAGCAATGTATAGGGGGCGAGTTTGCCGGCCATAAATTGCCAGATCATTAAAAGTTCGAACCAGACCCCTTTGAACACCATCTTTTAGTATATACGTATTTAATCCTTCTAATCTTCCAGTTAAACTATTTTGCATATCCCCCACGGCACTCAGAACTCCGATCCAGCTCAGATCCTCGAAGCCGAATTTTTTTGCCAGCAAGTAGGACAAGCCCCCACCCGAGACCTGGCTGGATCCGTCTATATCAAAGTAGTAGGGATTTATTTCAATGAACTCGCCCTTCCAGGTTGATCCCATCTTTCTTAAAGGGGGGTGATGGTCTAGGATTAAAACTTTGGAGTTGGAAGTGGTAAAATGGTCCAGATTCTGTCCAGAGCCCAGGTCAGAAAATATGGTCAACTCGTTTTCAGACTTCAGCCCGGGGATCATATCCAGACTGATAAATTCTACTTCATGATCTACTCCTAGGCGGTCCAGGGTGGAGGATAGAATTGCCCCTGCGGATATACCATCACAATCGATGTGAGTTAAAATTTTGATGTCTTCAGAATTCTTCACCAATTCATGGGCCTTATGCATGGGCTGATCCAGTGGCTGTGGAATATTTCCCTGGATATTTTTTTTATTAACAAATTTTAAGAGATTAGTTTGTAAAAAATCACCTTATTTATGTTTTTTATCCGATCTGGACGATTTGATGAGGTTACTGATCTTCAGAATCAATTCGCGTTTGGAAAATTTTCTATCCACAATCACCCTTCCGGAGTTTTCCCACCATGACTTTGGATATGATTTTCCTTTATCAGTATAGGGATTTAAACCCAGTTTAACTGCGGCCTGCTTGATTTCACGAATTTTAGGTGTTGAAACTGCCTGGTTTATGGGAATTTTTCTCCCTTCCCTCTGGGACTTTTTCGAGTCCAGATAAGCCGGCCAGATCATGGTTCTATCTTTATCTGCCATACTAATCCATCTCTTAACCTATCTCTTAAAGTCTATCTTCATCCATCTCTTCTATCATTATATCCAACATGGCCTCTACTGTGTATTTTGAGGGAGCAATGTAGGTTAAACCATATTCCTGAATGGCATCCCCAGTTATTGGTCCAATGGCTACCAGCATGATTTTTTCAGAGCTTAAAAAATCTATAAGCTGGTTTTCACTATCCTCAGCAATTTTGAAGAGGTTATGCACGGTTAAAGGGCTAGTGAACGTAACAGCGTCTACTTCTTCGTTAAATATGCCTTCAATTAAATCTTGCACGGGTTTAATGTCCCGCGGCACGGTGGATTTATATGCTTCAGCCAGTAATACCTGGGCACCCAGCTTTCTCAAGCCCTCTGGCAGGACGTCACGGGCCGAAAATGTCCGGGGGATACCTATGATCTTTCCTTCCAGATCCAAGGGGGCCATCATCTTCAACAAACCTTCTGCCGTGTAATCTTCAGGCACTAACTCCGCTTTTATTCCGTATCCTTCCAAAGCCCTTTGGGTGCGGGGTCCAATAACAGCGATCCTACAATCATCATTTAAATGATGTTTAAAATCCGGGCAGTAATGAAACAATGATTCCAATGAGGCTGGAGAGGTCAATATAACCCAGTCCAGGTTCGGGGCATGCTGGCACAGTTTCATCAATGATTTTGTGCGGGTCATTTTCAGTTCCAGTGTGGGTGCCAGCCAGGCAGTACCTCCCTCATTGGCGATAATATCTGCTGCTACTTGCGCCCTCTCCTGGGGCCTGGTGACGGCAATCACCTTCCCTTTCAATCTTTTCATGGCCATCTTCAATTACTACCACTGTTTTTCATTTGATTGTAAACATCCACCACAGGGCCGATTATCACCAGAGCTGGGGGTTGAACATTTTTTTGGGCTATATCTCCCAGTGCTCCTGTCACTATTCTCTGGCCAGGCATGGTGCCATTTTCTATGATACACACCGGTGTTTCTGGATCTTTGTACTTCAGGATCTCCTGCACATTTTCTTCCAGATTACCAATACCCATAAGTACGATGATGGTGTCGGCGTTAAAGTCCCATTTGACTTGACTTTCAGCTTTGGTAGGGTCCTCATGGCCAGTCACCACAGTAAAGGATGTGGCAACGCCGCGATGGGTTACAGGCAATCCTATCGTTCCAGGAACTCCAATGGCAGAGGTGACTCCAGGCACGACCTCCACTTCTATTCCATTCTCTAGAAGGGCTAACATTTCCTCTCCACCCCTTCCAAAGACGAAGGGATCTCCTCCCTTGAGACGCACCACAGTATCATATTTTTGACCCTCATGGATCAGAATTTGGTTTATTTCATCCTGGGTTTTATGATGAACTCCTGCTTTTTTACCAACGTAGATTAGTTTGGCACCTGCAGCTTCTTCAAGTATCTTCTCGTTGGCCAGCCGGTCATAGATCACTACATCAGCTTTTTTTAATACTTTTATAGCTTTAATTGTAACCAATTCAGGGTCACCTGGACCTGCACCTACTAAATAAACGACCATCAATTCACCTTGTTAAATGAATATTTTTATAGACCAATGATATTATGATGCGCCATTTAGGTTAATAATTAACCATGCCCTTAAAGAACTTTATACCATCATCTGATCCAAGAATTGACTCTGAAGCCCGCTCAGGATGGGGCATAACTGCACATACTCTTCCATCAAGGTCACAAACTCCAGTTATGCCTTCTATAGATCCATTAGGATTGTTTCCCACGAAGCTGAGCACCACTTGATCCTGATCCTTAAGATCATCAATGTGGGGATTATAGTAACGCCCCTCACCATGGGCTATTGGCATCTTTATAGTTTCCCCTTTCTTATAGAGCCTTGTGAAGGGACTTCGGGTAGTTTTAACTTCCATCTCTTCCCACTTGCAGATGAACTGGGCATTTTCATTGAGGGTGAAGACACCAGGAACCAAACCCACCTCAGCCAAGATCTGAGCACCATTGCAGATACCTAGCACCGGCTTATCTTCCTTAACTACCTCTTTAATTCCATCGATAACTGGTGTGATGGCGGCTATGGCTCCGGCACGGAGGTAGTCTCCGTAGGAGAACCCGCCAGGTATCACTATGGCGTCGAATTTAGATAGATCTCTCTGGTTCCACCAGATATATTCACCTTCACATCCCACCAGTCCCAGGACATGAAAAACGTCGCGGTCACAGTTAGAACCAGGGAAGCGGATTATACCCACCTTCATGGTTACTCATCTCCAGGGATTACTGTGATATGATAATCGTGTATGATGGGGTTGCAAAGAAGTCGCTGGCACATCTGGTCAACTTCTTCCCGGGCGTCCTCTGGACTTTTTGCTTCCAGAGAAAATGTAACAGTCTCTGCAGTCTTGGTGTCTTCTACATGGTAATTTAAAAGGGCTAGAGCCCTCTGGATGGTAGATGCTTCCGGGTTCAACATTCCCTTCTTGAGACTTATCCTTACTTCGGCTTGGTACTTCATCTAAATCACAATCCATTCATATTTTAAAAGCGGTGGGTCTAATATTTATTAGGCTCACATATTATTATTAGTCAATTTTTTCCAACTCAGATTCCATCTTTTCAGATCATCTTCATCCAGAATTATCTCAGCAACACGCCGATAAGCTTCAATAACTCCTGATTCTCCTTTTCGAAAGAGATCCTTGTCTAAAACGTCACGCGTTTCACGGTCCCAGAAGCGACAAGTATCTGGGCTGATTTCATCCCCCAGCACAATATTTCCCTCTTGGTCACGACCATATTCTATTTTAAAATCAGGAAATAACAGTCCTTTACTATCTAAAAAATTTTTCAGGATTTTGTTTATCTTCAGGGTTATCTTGCGGATATAATCCAGGTCTTCTTGAGTAACGATGCCTAATGCAATGGCTATATCATCGTTTAGCATGGGGTCGTGATATTCATCGTTTTTAAAATCCATCTGAATAAGGGGGGGATCCAATTCCTGCCCCTCATAGAATGGAAAACGGCGCACCAGACTTCCTGTAGCAATGTTGCGTGTTATGACCTCCAGTGGTATCATATCCAGTTTTTTACAGAGCATGTAACTTGGTTCCGGAAGATCCAGGTACTGGGTATTCACACCTTCAGATGATAGTAACTGGAATAACTTAGCAGATATAATGGAATTGTAGCGACCTTTCTCACCGAGTGTATCTTTTTTTTGGCCATCACCGGCGGTAATATCATCCCTGAATTTAACCATAACCTGATCTGGATGGTCAGTTTCGTAAACATCCTTGGCTTTGCCCTGGTATAAGAGCTTTCCCACTTCAAACTTCATGTTTAACTCCATTTTCATTTGTATCCAAGGTTTAATATACCCTTTAAACTACAATTATTTTATTTGTGATAAGGTAAGTTTAAAATTATATATAGTAAGACCTAGTTTAACTAAAAACCATTTTTTGGTGAAATACATGTGTGGAATTGTAGGATGTATACTTAAAGATAAAAAGGCAGCACCAATACTCCTAGATTGCCTACGACGTTTGGAGTATCGGGGTTATGATTCGGTGGGCATAGCCACCTCATCATCATCAATTAATATTAGAAAAGACAGTGGAAAAATTGATGAAGTCCATGAAAGATTGCAGTTAGATGAACTACCAGGTAACGTTGGAATTGCTCACGTCCGCTGGGCAACTCATGGACTACCCACTCGTGAAAATGCCCATCCACATACTGATTGTGAAAATAAAATTGTTCTGGCACACAACGGCATTATAGAGAATTATCATGAATTAAAAGACCAGTTGCAGGAAGAAGGTCACCATTTCCTTTCAGATACTGATACCGAGGTGATCGTCCACCTGATCGAAAAAGAAATGAAAGGGGGAATGGATTTTGAGGAAGCGGTGCGTGAAACAACCCAGAAGATTAAGGGCTCCTATGCCTTGGCAATCATTCACGCTGATTATCCAGACACAATCATCGGGGTACAAAAGGAAAGTCCCCTCATTTTAGGGGTGGGGGATGGTGATTATTTCCTGGCCTCAGATGTACCAGCCATACTGGAAGAAACTAATCGGATCATCTACCTGGATGATGATGATATATTCATTATCAGAAGTGATGGCATCACCATTAAGGATGCAAATGGTAGGGTAAAAGAGAATAAGGTCGATGTTATTAATTGGAGCCCTGAAATGGCCCAGAAGGGTGGCTACGATCATTTCATGATTAAAGAAATTCATGAACAACCGGAAGCAGTCCGTAACACTCTATCTGAACTTGGAGAGATAAAAAAGACTGTGAAAAACTTTTCTAAATTTAAAAGAATATGTTTTGTGGCATGTGGAACTTCATATCATGCATCAATGGTTGGAAAATATTTATTCGAAGAATTAATGGGTCTTCCAGTGGATCTGGCATTGGCATCTGAGTTTGAATTTTCTGTTGGTACTTTAAGACCGGATACTTTGGTTATATTCATCACCCAATCTGGTGAAACTGCAGACACCATGAAAGCCATGGAATTGGCCAAAGAAAAGGCAGAAACCCTGGCAATTGTGAATGTCATAGGGAGTAGAGCTACCCGTGAGGCTGATCATGTCATTTACACTCGAGCTGGTCCAGAAATTGCTGTAGCTGCCACTAAAACATATGTAAGCCAGCTGACTTGCATATATCTCCTGGCAGCATGTATGGCTGGAGATGATGAACTTATAGATGAACTCAGGAAGGTGCCGGATCATATGCTGGCAGCACTAGATCAGGAAGATTTTATTAAAGAAATTTCACCTCACTACCGAGATGCCCAAGATTTCTTCTTCATTGGTAGAGGATTTTCCTATCCCACTGCCATGGAGGGCGCCCTTAAATTGAAGGAGATCACCTACATTCATGGAGAAGGATACGCTGCCGGTGAACTGAAACACGGGCCCTTAGCCTTGATAAGTGAAGGAGTACCAGTGGTGGCAGTGGTGCCTCCCGGCAAAAAACATGACAGGACCATGGGTAATGTAAAAGAGGTTAAAGCACGTGGAGCACGAGTGATTGGTTTAGGTTCCCTGGAAGACACCAATTTGCGCTCTGAATCCCATGATATGATAGGGCTGGACGATACCATCAGCGAACATATATCACCCCTGGTTTATGTGGTGCCCTTACAATTACTGGCATACTACATAAGTGTGGAAAGAGGAATAAACCCTGATCAACCAAAGAATCTAGCTAAATGTGTTACGGTAGTGTGATACGTCTTTCCTGATATTGTGAAGCTTCTAATGAAGGATGTAACTACTTTTATAAATTTTCATCCTCTTTGGGAGCATGGAGTTTAGAATGCTATGGATAGCATATTTAAAGATGAAGGAAAATATAGTTTCTTGTGAAATTGATGACCACTTGGTGATAAATAATTTTCATATCTATGGAGTTAGGTCATTCTGAGGTTGCTAGATGAAACCCCAAAAATATGGAAAACTGTTCATCGTTCTCATGATTGCACTTTTAGCCTACGGATTTGCATCAGGAGTGCATGCACTGGGAATAGGAGAAAATGTGGGGAAAAATCTTCTTGCTTCTGATTGGAGCCTTTCTGGGGATCAGAAGATTAGTGAAGTCAGTGACCCTTCTTTTAAACCAGCCAAATTGAACAGACGGGTAGTTAACGTTACCAACACCACCATTCCCAAAAACATAACTACCAACGAGACCCAGTAAGTTCAAAAAGCGAGATTGATTCCGACTATTCTAAAAATTCTAGTAAGATGGCCTAGTATGAGTTTTATTCAGGTGATTTGATGCAGGAAAGGAATACAATTGGACCAAAAATCCGACAATTAAGAAAAAATCGTGACATGACCGTGGAACAACTGGCTGAAAGCAGCCAGTGCAATGCGGAACTGATAAAAAACCTGGAGGAGGGGGCACTGGTCCCATCTCTCACTCCACTTTTACGGATTGCCAAGGTTCTAGGAGTGCGTCTAGGAACATTTATGGATGATCACCCTCAAAACGGCCCCTTTAAATTGGAAGCTGATAAACACGAGAATCTGATAAGGTTCTCTGGTAAAGACGCCACCACGGATCAAAGCACCCTTGATTTCTATTCACTTGCATATGGTAAAGGTGATAGGCATATGGAGCCTTTCATAATCGATGTTCATCACATGCCGGCTGACGAATATAAACTTTCCTCCCACGAGGGTGAAGAGTTTATTTACGTGCTCAAAGGTAGTATCGAGATTTTTTATGGGCAACAGAAATTCCTACTCAACGAGGGTGATAGCATATATTATGATTCTATAGTCCCCCATGATTTACACGCTCATCAAGAAGATGCTAAGATATTAGCAGTGGTTTATGCACCATTATGAGTTACCATTAAGTGACTTACATGTTAAATATTGTAGTAACTCCCCGTTTCGGAGATACCGATGGACTCAGACACATCAATAACATAGCCCTTGCGGAATGGTTTGAACTGGCCAGAAATCCACTTTATCGTCTTTTCACCCCAGACTTGGATCTTCGTTACGAAAAATGGAAGCTTATCATGGTTCGCACCGAGTTCGATTTTTTGGGACAGATGTACTACGGTAGCGACGTTCATATAAAAACGTACATAAGCAAAATCGGAAACACTTCTTTCATTACTAAACATGAGGCCTGGCAAAATGGCCATTTAAGGGCCCAGGGAAAGGCAGTTATAGTTCATTTTGATTTTGTGGAGCAAAAAAGTAAGTCCATTCCAGATCACATCAGAAAAATGCTGATGAAGCATCTGGAGGATGAAGAAAAAGAATAGAAAAGGTGTCATCATGCTTTTCACCAAAGATACTTTAGGATATTTCCTGGAAAAAGGGGCTCAAGAACACCCTGATAGAGATTTTATGGTCTATCCGGACCGTGACTTGAGATTGAGTTATAAAGAATTTGATGAGCGGGTAAACCTACTGGCCAAAGGATTATTGTCTATCGGGATTAAAAAGGGCGATCATGTGGGTATATGGGCCCTTAACGTACCGGATTGGCTTACCTTTATGTTTGCCACAGCCAAGATTGGTGTGGTTCTGGTAACAGTTAACACCGCCTACCGCAGTCATGAACTGGCCTACGTGATGGAACAGTCTGATATGAAAGCATTGGCCATAATAGATGGATTCAGGGACATAGATTATGTTCAAACCCTTTATGAACTGATTCCCGAGCTGAAAACCCAGGAGAGAGGAGAATTAAAGAGTGAAAAATTTCCTTATCTAAAGAGTGTTATTTATATAGGGCCTGAGAAGCACCGGGGAATGTACAACACGCCTGAGTTACTGTTACTGGGAAAACACACCCCCGACGATGAATTCCTACAAATAAAGGCGAGTTTAGATGGTGATGAAGTTATAAACATGCAATACACATCTGGAACTACTGGATTCCCCAAGGGAGTAATGTTATCCCATATTAATATCCTTAACAATGGTTATTACATTGGTGAACGTCAAAAATTCACTGGAGAAGATAAGTTATGCATCACCGTTCCCCTATTCCATTGCTTCGGTATTGTGCTGGGAATCATGGCTACTTTGACACATGGATCCACCAACGTCATGGTGGAAGTTTTTGACCCCCTGCTGGTCTTGGCTGCAGTGCAAAAAGAAAAATGCACAGCTCTCTACGGTGTCCCTACCATGTTTATAGCTGAGTACAGTCACCCCATGTTTGATATGTTCGACCTTTCCAGCCTGCGCACGGGTATCATGGCGGGTTCCACCCCACCCATCGAGGCCATGAAAAAGGTGGTCAACAACATGCACATGGCTGAGGTGACCAGTGTATACGGACTCACGGAAGGTTCACCGGGGTTCACCCAGACCAGTACCGATGATCCCTTAGATAAGCGAGTGGAGACAGTGGGAAAGAAACTCCCGGAATGTGAGGTAAAAATTGTGGACCCTGAGACAGGGGAAACCCTGGGACCTAACGAAACTGGTGAAATATGCTGTAAAGGGTACAATGTTATGAAAGGCTACTATAAAATGCCTGAAAAGACCAAAGAAGTTATTGATGAAGATGGATGGTTGCACAGTGGGGACTTGGCAACGGTGGATGAAGAAGGTTACTACTCCATAGTGGGTCGCATCAAAGACATGATAATTCGTGGTGGGGAAAATATCTACCCCCGGGAGATTGAAGAATTCTTGTACACCATGCCGGATATTCTAGATGTACAAGTGGTTGGCATACCTGATGATAAATACGGGGAGATCGTTGGTGCATTTATAATCCTGGCAGAAGGAGCAGATTTAACCGAAGAAGATGTGCGGGACTTTGCTTTGACAAAGATAGCCCGATATAAGGTTCCTAAACATGTCTTTTTTGTGGATGAATTTCCTTTAACCGCCAGTGGCAAGATACAGAAATTTAAACTCAGGGAACAGGCGGTTGAATTGTTGGAAAAAATAAAGGCTCAGGAAGAAGATATTTAGCCGAAAAGGGATACCATCAGTAAAGAAATATTATACGTGTTTTTCTTCCAATTCCTTTATACTAATTTTTTTTGATTACATGATCATCTTGAGGAAAAAGAATAAAATCGTGGAAATCTTCCCCATCGGAAGTTCTAAGGACGCCATAAACCAGCGACGCAAACCATTATTTTATGCTTATTTAAAACTACGGCGAATTAAAGGCCAGTTGAAAATTCACCGCTTCGTGGTGCAGAAAGATAAGGAAATGATTCTACCTCCCTCTGAGGCGGTTAAGATCCTAAGAAAACAGAATGTTTTTCTGGTAGGGGATGAACCGGAAGTTGAGGAGTTGATGGAATCTTTACATATAAAGTACCGAAAAACCAGTATATGCCGACATTGTACCTTCACTGGTCACATAACCTTATTGGAACCTGAAAAATCTTTTCGTTATCATCAGGATAACATTTGCCTTATTTGTGCCGAGGAAGAAATAAAAAGGGAACTAAAGAATCATTCTTTCGATTTAAAGATCTTTCCTACCTTTCAGAGGATGCTCAACCGCACAGGAGACTTGGAAACGGTTCTAAAAACGTTTAATCCTCGCTTCAACCCCCTGAAGGAACGTAATCTAACTCTCTATGACCAAATGGCAGGGGGTGGGGATGATAAAGATTTTAAAATGGATATGGAAGAATTGGATGTTCCCCCTAATTTTAAGATTATCTTAAAAAAACAGGGCACACATCTCCTACCTGTACAGGTGATGGCGGTTAATGTGGGACTCCTGGCTGGAGAAAACTTGCTGGTGGTCTCAGCCACAGCCAGTGGAAAAACACTCATCGGTGAACTAGCCGGCATACCACGAGCCCTGAAGGGGGGAAAATTTCTGTACTTGTCTCCGCTGGTGGCCCTGGCCAACCAGAAGTACCGGGACTTCCAGAAAAGATACGGAAAACTGGACCTTAAAGTGTCAATAAAGGTGGGTATGAGTCGTATCAAGGCTCGTGAAGAGTTATCTTTACCAAAAGGTAAAGTAGAAGATTCTGATATCGTTGTAGGAACATATGAAGGACTGGATTTTCTTTTAAGGGCTGGCCGTGCATCTGAGCTGAGCAATCTTTCCACGGTGGTGGTTGATGAAATTCACATGTTGGGGGATGCGGAGCGTGGCCCCCGCCTTAAGGGGCTTATCCAGAGGCTTCGATTCCTGTTTCCAAATCTTCAGATAATAGGCTTATCAGCTACAGTGGGTAACAACCAGGAAATTGCCAATGAATTTGGCATGAAACTGGTTGAATACTCTAAAAGACCAGTGCCCCTGGAAAGACACCTCATATTCGCTCGTAGCGAGGAGGATAAGAACCACTGGATGACACAACTAACCCGATCAGAATTTCAGAAACGTTCCCAGAAGGGATTTCACGGTCAAAGCATAATATTTACCAATTCTCGGCGAAAAACTCATTCCATAGCTGATTATCTGGTTAAAAGGGGAATTAAAGCCGCAGCTTACCATGCTGGATTATCCTATTCTAAGAAAAATAGGATAGAAAAGACTTTTGGGGAGCAGAAGATATCGGTGGTTGTCACCACAGCCGCCCTGGCTGCGGGAGTCGATTTTCCAGCATCTCAGGTAATATTTGAAAGCTTCAATATGGGTAGGGAGATGTTAACCCCCAATGAGTTTTCTCAGATGATGGGCCGGGCAGGCCGTCCCAGTTACCATGACCAGGGAAAGATTTACCTCATACCCGAGGTGGGGAGAAGATATGGGGATGATACTGAGGAAAATATGGCGGTAACCCTCTTAGATAGCGATGTAGAACCAATTCACGTCCAGTACAGTGAAGCTGGGTTGGTGGAACAAGTCTTGGCTGATGTTTGTGCCAGGGGGCCTTCTGAAATTCATGAAATCTCCAAAGAATTTGAAAAAGATGAAATTCCAATGGAAATAGAATCTGCCTGGAATATTCTTCTGGATCAGAAACTTGTCAAGGAGGAAAAGAATCAAGTATTGCCCACCCCTTATGGTAGGGCAGTTTCCATGTCATTTCTGAATTATAATGATGCCCTTTACATCCGAAGGAAGTTCAGAAAGACCAAACCATTGGAAATTGCCCTGAAGTTAGAACCATTTACGAACGCCTACCTCTCCACCCGGATAACTAGCAAACTAGGTCGGATTCTTAAGATAAACATGTCGTCCAGGTTATTTGCCGATTCCACCCTGGATATAATATCTTCTGGAGATACATTGGCCAAATTGGAACCTAACCTCCGGGAACGTCTTTTAAATTTGCAGATGGAATTTTTTTCCTGTCAATGTAAGGAAAGACCATTCTGTGATTGCTTTCAAAGGGAGTTGTCCCGGAAAATCATTAGACAGCGATTGAATAAGGAAGATCCAACTGATATAGGTCGAAAACTCTTGCGCAACTTTGAAATACACGCCTATGCAGGAGACATCTTCAGCTGGCTGGATAGTCTAATCCGGATGCTGGAAGCTATAGAAAGGATAACCCGGGCATTTGGTTCTAATAAGGTGGCTAACGAGTGCAGAAGACTTATCCAGAGGATTGAAAATTGATATCCTGCTGGGAGTTCTTGAGATTTTAACTAATAAAGAGGTAAAGCCCATAAAAGAATAATAATATGAATTAAAAAAATGCATTATAACAAATACACTTGTAATTTACTAGATGATAGAATGAAGATGCACACCAAAATACTGGTAGTAGGTGCGGGTAATGCCGGAAGACCTGCAGCTCAGCTTTTAAACTATTTGGGAAATGAGGTTAGATTAATAGACCAAAAAAGTTACTCTGAATTGCCCCAGAAAGCAAAAAATCAGTTAGCAGATCTTGAGTCCAGTGGAATCATATTGGAACTGGGAGTTGATCCACAGGATAGTATAAGCTGGGCTGAGGCAGTTTTCATATCACCTAATATTTCCAAAAATGCTGAAATTCGTGAATTAATCCGAAAAGAAAAGAAGAAAAAGGACATTAAAGAGATTAACACAGCTGATATCGGCCAGATCCTGAATTCATTAGTCCAGATGCCCATTGTCGGAGTGGCGGGAACCGATGGTAAAACCACCACCACCAACATGATTTTTCACTGCTTTAACCAGGCATATAATCCGCTTCTTTTCTCTTCTCTGCAGAATTCTCTGGTTATTGAAGGTTTAATTAGATTAATAGTGTCTGATACTGAAATTGACTTTGACATGGCTGTTTTAGAACTCCCCCATGGCACTATCCGGATGACTGAGGGACTGGAAATATTGGTAGGGGTGGTTACCAACCTGACCCCTGATCACATGGAAGAATTTGATTCTTATTCTGATTACATCCAAAGAAATTTATCAATCAAGGATCTGTTGCATGAAAATGGAATTCTGGTGGTGAATGGTGATGACCCCATCCTCAGCCAAGCTGATCTGGATAACTATGAAACCATTTATTACGGTCTTAACCAACCCAAAACTATTGAATATAAGGATGAAGTTTATAAGAACACTGAGAAAAAAGAACTTAACATATTAGCCCATCAGATCAAAGATAAGGGCTTGTATGGATCAGAGTTCGAGGTAAAAGTTTTCAAAATACCCACACTGATTTGTGGAAACTGTATGAAGATTAACTGTGATTGTTCCACATTCAAAAGGCAATATATGGAGAATCAAACTACTAAAATTGAAATAAGTCTTCCTAGCATCTTTAATATAGAAAATACCCTGGCTACCATTGCCACCACCCTGGCCTGGGGCTATGATCTGAAAACGGCCAAAGCTTGTGTGGAAACATTCACCAAATTAAAGGGACGCTTTGAAAAAATTATCACCGTGGATAATGTTGACGTTTATATGGACGCTGCCCACAATCCAGATAGTATTGAAATGCTGTTGAACAGTTTGAAGGTTGAGGGTCGATTGATTGTTACCTTGGATAATCCAGATACTTTAACCATTCGGGATAAACTCAGAATTGGCCAAATCATTGGTAAATATGCTGATGTTTTAATAGTTAGCGCTAAAAATGAAACTACCAAGACAATTGATACAAATGCTGCCAAAGAAGTCCTCGACGGGGCTAAACTCGATGAACAACACATGACCATGGATGTGAAAGAGGCCATGAAGCAGGCGCTAAAAATTGCAGTTAAGGGTGATTTAATTATTCATATGGGTCCAGGTGTGGTTAACGAATATCAAAATGTTAAAAATGATATTTTAAGGGCTTTGCCCCCTCTTTGACTGTCTTTTAATAAAAATATGGCCATATTAATAACTGATCTTAAGATTAAGATAACTGGGATATCTACAGAAATACTAGTGTGAAATGTGAGCTGGGATGGAGCTTCTATGCAGCCATTAACCTACCCATATCTCAGTACCAAGGGCATAACCGCAGATATTATATGGTCATTTGATAACATCCCCTTGATTTTATAGGTATTTACTACGGTATAATACCTGTCTGGTTGATGTAGATTAAATGGTAATTATTTAAATGGTAATTATGCTCTGTTTTTAGAATAGTTCCACAGCCCTGGCAAAAATAAGTTCCATGGCACTAACTATGCGTACAGATGAATAAGTTACAAACTCCTGACTAAATTAATGAATAAAAAAGAAATGAGTGAGTTTAGTACATTTCAATCTCCTGTATTCCAAAAACACTTCCGGTTTCTCCGTCCACTTTGATGTAGGCCACCACAGTACCTACTGAATGCTGGCCTTCCTTGGTTATAACCACGGGAACGTAATATATACCTCCTTTTAAAGAGGGTGTGCCTGCTTTAGTATTGGAGAATTGTTCGGGTTTCGAAGCCATGTAATCTGATGCAATGGATTTAGCCTTTGCAGCAGATATTTTGGCTGCCGTGGATTGATTGGTCTGTATTTCTTGTGAATTATCTGTAGAAGTTGTGTTGTTGGTAACATTTAAGGTAGCATTCTCTGCAGGTTGGCTTATCCACAAGTAGGCTACTGCTCCGACTAGGAATATTATCACTACTACCAGGATCAGGATAACACCTTTATAATTCATAGATAAATCATCTCCTACCATTTCTATTCTTTATCTCTCTTTGTTAATAATTTTTTGGATAAAATCTTATATTCAGCTTTTTAGAGAGGTAAATACAATCTTCGGTCGTAAAAAAATTTCTAGAAACCTAGAAGGCTGAGATTGAGTTTCCTAATCATCTACCAAACTTTTTATATCTTTAACCACGTCTCTGATAGCCTCTTCCAGCAGAGACTTACCTAGTTCTGGGTCAGCACTGATGTTTTTTCCTTCTGATTCCCTGGCTCCTCTATCAATTCCTTCATCAGCATTTCTAGCTTCTTCAAGTCCAATCATGCAGAATTCAGGATACTTTTCCACGTCACAATGTTCTCCCAGCCTTTCCTGATCCGTTATGCCCAGGAACTCACCCATGGAAAGTTCCCCACTTCCAGCATGCGGGCCTTCAATATCCACGATTCTGTTGTTGAAACTGATATGCAGTCCAAGATCCTCTTCGATACCCTTTAGATTTTCCCTGATAGGCATGTTTCCACCATGCCCATTGACAAGGATGATTTTCTCCAGTTGTAAATTTTTTTTTGCAGAGCGTAGGGTGGGTTTGAGTTGTTTTTCTACCAGTTCCAGAGGTTTCAAGTGCACGCCGTGTTTAACATAGTTGTATTCGGTAGCAGCATATAACACGCCTAAAAATGCGGCCCCGGTCCGTAAAGATGCTTGCAGTGCAACATGGGCTGCTATTTTAGAGTCTGTATCTATTGGTAATGCGGCTCCATGGTTTTCCAGATGGGAACCGAGAGCTAGTACGCCTATTTTATGCACATCTGGTGATATAATATTTCCTGAAGAATATCTAAGTTTTATCATGCTTCTTCCTGTAAAATGCGTTTTTTTATTCTAAAAATTTTAAATCCACTTCTAAACTTCTAAACTCCAGATCTTATCCCCCACATAATGAAGCGTCTTAACGGCCTTACCTTGCTGACTTTCCACCATTGCTTTTCCAGAAATCAGGGCACGACCAATGGCTAAAGGTTTTCTGTGGGATTCTTCAATGACGATCACAACGTCACCTTCTTTGATCTGGGGATCGGCTTCCACAATACCCGGGGACATGACATCTGCACCGTTGGCCACAAATTTCACAGCACCCCGATCCACCACCACATAATGTGATTCTGAAAAACGTTGTAAAACTCCTTTCAGGGCAGGATAGGGTATTCCATCTAGGACCATTATTAAAGGCTCACCATCTACCAGTATAAGGTCTTCCACATCTGTTTCTAGCATTTCTATCTGTACATTATCAGGTAAGAGGTCAGAGTAAATGCCAAGCTTTTCCTTTACCTCTTTGAGGTATTTCTTTTTAAGGTGGTAGCGTTTTTTTATTCTCAAATAACAACACCGCATTAGCTTTTCTTCCCTATCATCTTAATATTTTTAAGTGACGGTACATTTAAATATAAATCTCTACTACATGATGGTAAAGGAAAGGTGATAATAGTGAGTGGACAGAAGAATGTTAACACTTCCCGACCACTGGATGTTTTAGGTAGATCACTAAACTCCCAGGTCCTCATAAAATTGAAGGGTGGACGTGAATTCAGGGGAGTTCTAGAAAGCTTTGACATGCATATGAATTTGGTCTTAAATGATGCTGAAAAATTAGAAGATGGAGAATCAACCACTCGTCTAGGGGTGGTACTCATACGTGGCGATAACATCGTCTATATATCACCTGGATAGTTTGGATCTACCGGGATAAGAAAGAATAGTATTAATTTTTGTTGGAGGTAAATAATGAAAGGTACACCCTCATTTGGTAAGCGTAACAAAAAAACACACATAAGATGCCGTAGGTGTGGTAAAAACTCTTACAATGCCCGGAAGAGGTACTGCGCCGCCTGCGGATTTGGAAGATCCAGCAGGATACGCACTTACAACTGGCAGAACAAGAAGATTAATGGATATAGGTTGAAATAGATGGACACGAGAAACCCCATCGATGTGCGTATCATCGTGGAAGGAGCTTCCGATGTGGAAAATATCTCCCGGGCCCTTCAAGACATTGCCCTGGGGGCTGAGTACCACATCACCATCTCCTCCATCGTACCCACCACCAGCCCTAAGATCGCTAAAAAGGCAGTTGCTGGTGCTGACATAGTACTGATTGCAACAGATGTAGACGCACCTGGACGGGAACTTGCTGAAAAGTTTCATAAAATTCTAAAGGATAAGGTGGGGCATGTAGAGCGCATGAAACTACCCTTTGGACACGATGTGGAATACATAGATCCTGCCCTTATCCGTCGGGAGATAAAAAACGCCATTATTCGTTCCGGGCTCATTGCCATTGCCAACATTAACCATTTCCAGGAGGTTATGGATCAACTCCATCAGTCTGAAGAGACTATCGATGAAATTCAGAAAGAGAATGAAGAACTCTTACTTTTAAATGAAAAACTGGTTTCACAGAGTCAGGAATTATCATCCTCCCAGGAACTCCTGGAATCCAAATTAAAAAGTTTGAAAGAGGAATTTAAGGTTTTAAAGCAAAAGTATGCTGATATAAAAAATAAACAGAGCATGTTGCTTAATAAAAACCTTTTCGAAACTTTTTCTATACAAAAACTCTGGAATGAAGAATTTAATGAAGATTTAACTGTGGAAGAACAAGTTATATTTATTACCAACGAATTTAAGCCGGATAATATCCTGATAGGTCAGGGGCACATTGCTGCTCCCTCCAGAAAAGAAGCAACCGAGTGGTTGAAGATTATTCGCACTGTACTGATTTTTTACGATTCTAAACTTGAGGATCTTAAGGAAGAAATGGAGGAAGACAAATTCGGCCTTCAACTTCTTAAGGAATGAAATTTTCGAAGAAGATTTCATATTGATTCTAAATTAGTAATATCATAGTACCGGGAGAACTTGAAGTGCAAGATAAATGTGGTATTGTAGGTGCTTATTCTCTTAATAAGTCCAAAAATGTATCTAGAGATATCTATTACGGCCTTTACGCCTTGCAGCATCGTGGACAGGAATCTGCTGGCATATCTTCCCATAACAGTGGACAAATGTGCACTTACCGGGGAATGGGGTTGGTCTGTGATGTTTTTAACAATGGAAATGTGGAAGAACTGAAAGGTCATGTGGGAATAGGACATGTTCGTTATTCTACCACTGGTAAATCTTTTTTAGAGAATTCCCAGCCATTTATGACTGAATTTGAGTCGGGAGAAATTTCGGTGGCTCATAATGGGGATATTATAAACTCTTCAGAGCTTCGCCAGGAGTTGGAAAAGAAGGGGATCCAATTTTGTTCCACCACCGATTCGGAGGTGCTCTGTCATCTGTTAACTGAGGAGTACCAGAATACTGAGAACATGGTGGAGTCAATTAAAAAAGTATCAAAACAGATTATAGGTTCCTACTCTCTGGTTATCCTATTAAATGATGATCTGATTGTGGTTCGAGATCCTATAGGCATAAAACCCCTGGCCATGGGGAAAATAAACCAGACCACTATGGTGGCATCAGAAACAGTTGCTTTTGATGCCATAGGTGCCAATTATGTTCGGGATGTTGAACCCGGTGAAATACTACTTATAAATGATGAAATTAAGAGTTATCAGATACCTCGGAATAAGAATACTCCACGAGCACACTGTATGTTTGAATATGTTTATTTTGCCCGACCAGACAGCATCTTGGATGGGCGTTCGGTCTACAACGTGAGATTAAACATTGGAAAATCCCTGGCTCAACAATACCCAGTGGAGGCAGATGTGGTTATGCCCATCCCGGACTCGGCCATCACTGCAGCTATAGGATATTCACGGGAATCTGGATTACCATACGGAGAAGGGCTTATCAAAAATCGCTACGTTGGTCGAACCTTTATTATGCCTACCCAAGAAGAACGAGAAAACTCAGTTCGTCTTAAAATGAATCCCATACGTTCAGAACTGCAGGGTAAACGTATCGTAATAGTGGATGACAGCATAGTCAGGGGAACCACTTCCAAAGCATTAGTGGAAGTAATACGTGATGCCGGAGTGGAAGAAATTCATCTTAGAATAGGTTGTCCACCTATCATTTCCCCCTGTTACTACGGCATTGCCATGGCCACCAAAAAGGAGCTAATTGCCTCGGATAAGAAGGCGGAAGAAATCCGAAAAATATTGGGGGTTGATTCCCTGGGATATCTGAGTGCAGAGGCCCTGGTGGAGTGTATTGGTATAAAGAGAGATGAATTATGTATGGGTTGTTTGACTGGGGACTATCCCACCGATTTACCGGATGACTTAGAGGATTACGAGGCTTGCCGGTAATAGATAGGTTTTTTTTACAGTTGAGTTTTAACTTTTTGGTTTTATCTCTTGAAAACAAATTATTAGGTACTGTAATGTATATTTTTGATCAATAAAGTATATATCATTCCAATAACAATCTGTTAGTTAAGGAAACAGATCACAAACTACCAATCCTACTTTATCAATAGATATTATTAAGATTTGTTTGCAATCAAATTTTAAAGATAATGTTGGAATTTCATGATCAATAAAAAAAGGAAGAATCAGCTTAGATCACCATTTAATCGTCATTTGAAAGGAAATTATAGTCATGAACCTTGTGGTGAAGAATTAATCCATTCCCGAGAGATTTTCTCGGATATCATTAAACATCTCCCTGATGCTACCTTTGTAATAAATTCTGATGGAGCTGTTGTTGCTTGGAATCAGGCCATGGAGGAGTTAACAGATGTTAAAGCTGAATATATCATGGGTAAAGATGACTATGAATACTCAATTCCATTTTATGGTGAAAGAAGGCCCATCCTGATTGATCAGGTGTTTAAGTTAGATTCACAGTTGGCACGTACCTATCAGAAATTCAAAAGTAAAGAAGAGGCCATCACAGCCGAAGTGTTCATTCCCAAACTTAGGGGTAAGTCGACCTATTTGTGGGGAAAGGCTGCTCCACTATATAATAGACGGAGAGAGATAGTTGGTGCTATTGAATCCATAAGGGATATCTCTGATATGAAACAAGCTGAAGTGGAGATAAATAAATATCAGGATCATCTGGAGGAACTGGTTGAAAAACGTACTTCAGAGCTAAGAAACAGCGAAAAAAAGCTAAAAGACATAATTTACGGTTCACCGATTCCCACCTTCATCATAGATAGAAACCATCGAGTAATCTACTGGAATCAAGCACTGGAAGAATTCACTGAAATTATGGCCGAGGAAATAATTGGAACCAAAGATCATTACCGTATATTTTACAGTAACAAAAGGCCCTGTTTAGCGGATCTGCTTGTGGAAGATGGGATAGAAGATATCGAATACTGGTATTCTGGAAATTATCAAAGATCCAAATTGATAGAAGGAGCTTATCATGTAACTGACTTTTTCCCACTTTTGGGGAAGGACGGTAAATGGCTTACCTCCACCACCGCAGTGATCAGGGATGCTAAAGACGATATTATCGGGGCTATGACGGTTATTGAGGACATAACACAGCGTCGATTAGCAGAAGAAGCTCTACAAAAATCTGAATCTAAATATAGAACCATATTCGAAAATACGGGCACTGCCACCGTCCTCATTCAAGAAGATACCACCCTATCCTTAGTAAACTCTGAGTTCGTTAGGTTAACCGGTTTCTCACGGGAAGAAGCCCAGGGTAAAAGTTGGCTTGAGTTCGTTTCTGAAGATGATAAGGATAGGATGATCAAATATCATCTGTTAAGAACCATGGACTCAAAAATACCGCCTCAAAACTATGAATTCAGTTTTTTAAGAAAAAATGGAACTTTTGGGGATGGTTACATGACCATCGAGACTATACCCGGAACTTCCCAGAGAGTAGCATCTATTGTGGATATCACCGACCGCAAAAAATCGGAAAAAGAGCTTAAGAAACTCAATGAAAAATTGAGAAAGTCCAATGTGGAACTGGAACAATTTGCATCCATTGCTGCTCATGATCTCCATGAACCACTGCGCATGGTTGTTAGTTTTTTAAAATTATTGAAGCAACATAACCAGGATAAATTGGATCCTAAGGCTCAGAAATTCATTGAATATGCATCAGAGGGGGCGGTTAGAATGCAACAGATGATTAATGAACTATTAACCTATTCCCGCCTCAGCACCAGAAAAAAGGAATTGAGGGATGTGGATTGTCAAAAAATACTGGATCAGGTATTAATGAATCTGAAACTGTCAATAAAAGATAGTAAGGCGAAGATCACTATTGATCCACTACCCATACTAACTGCTGATTATTCTCAATTATTACAACTCTTCCAGAATCTCATAGGTAACGCCATCAAGTACTGTGGCCAGGATAAACCTGAAATCCATATTTCAGCCCGTAAAATGGGTGAAGAATGGCTGTTCACCGTGGAAGACAAGGGTATAGGGATAGATCCCAAGTATGCCCAACGCATTTTCATGATCTTCCAGAGACTTCACCAGGCCGAGTATCCTGGCACAGGGATGGGCCTGGCCATCTGTAAAAAAATTGTGGAAAGACATGGTGGATGGATGTGGGTGGATTCTAAGTTAGGAGAAGGTTCTAAATTTTATTTTACTATTCCTGTAAAATCAGTGCCTAAAATATTTATCTAATTTTTCATAAATCATGTAAACAATGAATTTTAAAAAATGCCTAAGGACATCATTAACTTAAACAAGATTCTCCTGAAGATAATCGGAGAGTTATCTAAATGTGAAGGTGATAGAAATAGTTGAATTACTGGCACCAGCCCGGGATTTCCAGGCTTTAAGTGCAGCTATAAATAATGGGGCTGATGCCGTGTATGTAGGCTTGATCGGACACAATATGCGGGCCAACAGTGGAGGTTTCTCCCTGGAAGACTTGGAAAGGGCAGTAAGGCGCTGTCATAATTCGAGGGTGAAGTTATACCTGTGCACCAACACCATGATGCGGGATAAAGATCTGGATGATCTTAGGGATAAACTACCAAAAATTAATTTATTAGGAGTAGATGCGTTAATAGCATCTGATTTGGGTGTTTTAAATCTGGCTAGACAAGAAGGCCTGGATGTGCACATGAGTGTACAAGCTAATGTGTCCAATAAGGAATCTTTAAGGCTTCTTAAAGAATTAGGGGTAAAACGAGTGATACTCTCCAGGGAATTATCCCTATCGGAAATAAAGGAGATTACAGAAAAAAATATCCTGGAGGTGGAGGTCTTTGTGCACGGGGCCATGTGCCTAGCCATATCTGGAAGGTGTTTTTTAAGTGCACATCTCTATCAGAAAAGTGCTAACTGTGGCGAGTGCCGTCAACCCTGCCGCAAGGAGTGGAAACTCACCTCTCAGGATGCGGAAGAACTTTCAATTGGAAAAAATTTCCTGGAAAACCAGAAAACAGGTTCAAACAGTTCATTCGGATACTTGTTAAGTCCGAAAGATCTTTGCATGGTTGAACACATACCAGATCTCATGGATGCCGGAATATCTTCCTTTAAAATTGAAGGAAGGGCCCGGCCCGCCGATTATGTGGCTGCGGTCACCGGGGTGTACCGGGAGGCCATGGACTTTTATGAAAATGGGAACTGGAAATTCGATGAAAAATGGATGGAAAAACTAAAAAAAGTTTTCAACCGAGGATTTGATACAGGCTTCTATTATGGGGTGCCCCACCAGATTAGCCCCTCTAATCAGTCCACGTACCGTAAAGAAGACATTGGTGAGGTGGTTAATTACTACCAAAAGGCACAAGCTGCTGAGATACGATTATGGAGTAGACTCCAAGAGGGGGATGAAGTGATAATCCAGGGACCTACCACTGGATCAGTAGTTCAAAAGGTAGAATCTCTGGAAATGCATGGAATGGGTGTTGGAAAAGCTTTTAAAGGGGATAATGTGGGTTTATTGGTTGAAAACCGGGTGCGCCCTCGGGACGTTGTCTACAAACTTACGAAAAAAACAGGATAAAGGGTTCATCTAGCTATATATGAGTTTTATCTTTTCTTTAAATATACAACGCATAATGGAAAAGAAATAATCCTAGAAAAACCATAGTAACGGGTAGTGATCCCCCGGAAGTTAATAGTACTGTTAATATAAAAACATGCTTTTTAGAAATGATAGTGGAGATGGTCATGTGATGAAAATAGAAGAAGCCATGCAGAGAGAGGTAATCAAATACCAACCAGAGGATCGAATTGTGGAAGTGGCCCAGAGCCTGCGGGATAATAAGATCAGTGGAGCACCTATCGTGAATAAAGAAGGCCTTCTTGTAGGAATCATTAGTGAGGGTGATATCATGCGACTTTTAGAGGTACACTCCCCCCGCATTAACCTGATCCTTCCCGCTCCCCTGGATCTTATAGAGTTACCAGTGCGTATGAAATATGAATTGGACGAAATTGCAGAAGACATGAACAAGGCTGCATCGGTGCTTATTGGAGAGATAATGACCACCAAGGTGATAACCATAGGTCCTGAAGATGATTTATCTGATGCCGCCCAACTCATGGACACCCACAATATCAACCGGCTGCCGGTTGTGGATGGAAGTGGTAAGATAGTGGGTCTGGTGACCCGGGGTGATATCATAGCCGCCATGGTGAGATGAGATGAAAAAAACCAGGGGTATTGCTATTTACGGAAAGGGTGGTATTGGAAAATCTACTGTGGTCTCTAATCTGGCTGCTGCCTACTCCCAGGATGAAAAGGTAATGGTGATAGGCTGTGATCCTAAGGCGGATACCACTCGCACCCTGGTTGGGAGGCGCATCCCCACCATCTTGGACACCATGCGTACCAATAAAAACGCCGCCCGGGGAGATGTTTTATTCACTGGCTTTAGTAATGTAATTTGTGTGGAAAGTGGAGGACCTGAACCTGGGGTGGGTTGTGCTGGCCGGGGAGTAATTGTGGCCATGAGCCTCCTGGAGAAATTAGGAATTTTCGAGGAGGATCTAGGAATAATAATCTACGATGTACTGGGGGATGTGGTTTGTGGGGGATTCGCAGTCCCACTTCGTGAAAAATATGCTGATGAGGTTTACATTGTAACTTCAGGGGAATACATGGCTCTCTACGCCGCTAACAATATATCTAAGGGTATAAAGAAACTTAAAGGACAACTGGGTGGCATAATCTGTAACTGCCGTGGAATAGAGCATGAAGAAGATATGGTGAAGGAATTTGCTGAAAGAATCGGATCCCATGTGGTTGGGGTCATACCCCGCAGCGAGTTGGTTCAAAAGAGTGAAATCAATGCCCAAACTGTGGTGGAGAAGTTTCCAGAATCAGAACAGTCCCAGGCCTATCGTCAGCTGGCGGTTTCCATCCTTAGAAACCGGAAATTCGTGGTGCCGGAGCCCATGGATGTGGAAGAATTCGAAGAGTTCTTCCACCAGTTCAACTAGTTTATTAAAGTGCTCCTAAATTAAATCAAGAAGAGTTTTTTGCTCCTGTTTCAGATGATTAAAGGCATCTTGGCAGGCTTCAACAGCTCCAAAACAGTTACTAAAGTAGAAAAGATGGGACTGGCACCCACAGTCCGAACAGCCAAATCCCTTTACCCCCATTCCCCCTTTGGAAATCTCGTGTGCCACTTGACATTCCAGGCGCTCATGAGTAATGGTGTACATCACTTCTGCTATTTCTGAATGGTCACTTTCAAGTAAATAGTCTACATGCCAGTGCAACTTCTTCTCCGCCCTTAGGTGACGATTAATACGGGCTGTTAGAGAATTAAGAGCAGAGCCTACGTACACGTAACATCCATCTTCAAAGTTAATTTTTCCTTTTTTCCCAACTTGAATGGTAGATTTTTCTTTTAAATTAATAATAAGGCAATACACGCCTCGTAAGGGGTTTTTATCCGTCATTTTATCCTTTGAGTATTGTCATTATTTTGTAAAATGGTTACCTTTGAGTTGAACTACCATTTTATTATATGACTAAACAAATTAGTTATCTGTGCCGTTGAATTTGGATACTATTTCTAAGAATAAAGGAGTTTTAAATTATGGAATTCGCATTCAAAGCACATGGACATCCCAACGTTACCTCCCAGCACCGCTCCACATTGGAGGTAACCCGAGATCAGGATATAGGAAAAACAGCCGATTGTATCATTGGTGTTTCGGCTGACTCGGTAATGGAAGACATCCCCTCTCAGATGAAAATGGCCTTAAAAAAAGAAAATACTATTATAAAATTAATTTTAAAGACAGAAAATGCTCAGGATGAAATATCAGGACATGGTCATCCCCATCTAACCCTGGATCATCCCACGGACATGGTATGTCGCACCAGTAACTACACCTGCAGCCGCACCCTTATGATCAGGGCAAACAAGGCGGCATGTGACCTGGACCCCATTTTAATAGAAGATTTAAAGGATGGCAAAGTACTGGAAGTGAAGATCATAATTGATGAAAGCCATGAATAGCCTTAGATTAGAATAAATAAATTTATAAAAACAGGTTAAAATGGTGCAGGGGACGGGATTCGAACCCGCGAAGGGACTCACCCACTAGGCCCTCAACCTAGCGCCTTTGACCGCTCGACCACCCCTGCATTTAATATTAATTGATTCCGAGAATTAATAGAGCATACCCTACTTTTTTTCTTTCCCTATTTAAATGTTGCCCCACTTTAATCACCCAAACTTAATACTTAAGGGCCACTCAAATATTTATCATAGGGGTGAAGATATGGAGGCGGTGAAGATTATGGGGGATGATTTATTGGTTGATATCGAAGTTACACCCCGTTCCCACCATTTCGGCCTGGCCGGTTACAATGCCTGGAGGAAAACCCTGGAAGTGAAAATAAAATCCCCTCCAATTAAGGGAAAGGCCAATAAAGAGATAATCAAAGAGTTCTCCCAGTTAACTGGCTGCCCAGTTGAATTGGAATCAGGACTTAAGAGTCAGCAAAAGACCATAAGAATTAGGGGAATGTCCAAAAAAGATTTTCTTAAAATCGTGGACTCTCATTGTGAAGCTAAATCCGGTTAAATAACCAGATATTCAACTTCCCACTAATTATCCCGGATGACACCTATAATTTGATATAATTGAAAGAGAGATTAAATAAATAAGATCACCACTGTAGAACAGATCAAACTAGTTTAATGCCTTTAGGGGGTATCTATTATGAAAGCTGTAATACCTGCTGCAGGATTGGGAACCAGATTTTTACCGGCTACTAAGGCTCAACCCAAAGAAATGTTACCTGTATTTAATAAACCCACCATTCAGTACGTGGTTGAGGAAGCAGTGGCTTCCGGAATTGATGATATTCTAATCATCACTGGTAAGGGGAAACGTTCCATTGAGGATCACTTTGATCGTTCCTTCGAGCTGGAGTTTTTCCTGAAAAATTGCGGTAAAATTGATTACCTGGTTGAAATTGAAGCCATATCTGACATGGCTGACATATACTATGTGCGTCAGAAGGAACAGAAAGGTCTGGGAGATGCCATACTCTGTGCCCAGAAACATGTAGATGGAGATCCCTTTGCAGTCCTTTTAGGCGATACCATCACCCAGCACAGCACACCCTGCACTAAAAACCTTATGGATGTTTATGAAAAGTATAATGCGTCAGCCATTGCCATAGAAAAGGTTCCCCAGGATAAAATCGAGAGATATGGCATTATTAAAGGCAAGGAAGTAGAAAATTCAGTGTATCGCATTGATGATATGGTGGAAAAACCACCTTTAAATAAGGCCCCCTCTGATCTGGCCATCACCGGCCGGTATATACTGCAACCGGAAATATTTGATTTTCTGGAGGAAGTGCCACCTGGGGTGGGGGGGGAAATACAGCTAACCGATGCCATGCGCCTTTTAGATGAGATTTATGGCCACGTTTTCCCTGGCCGCATCTACGACATAGGAACCACACTGGAGTGGCTTAAAAGCTCTCTGGAGATAGCTCTGGAGAATCCGGAAGTAGGGGAAGAAATGAGGGAGTATTTGAATGAAATAATGAAATAAAATACCTTTTTTTCTCCAATGGATTAATTTTCTTGGAATCATTCAGCTACTAAACCGATAATTCAGGATTTATTCAGATAAACTATGAAAACATAACCAGCTAAATAAATCAGGAACACTGCAATTCCAAAATGCCATTCAAAGCTGGGAACATATATTGAGGTGTGAAAAAAGGTGTAGATCAGGATTGAATCTGAAAATAAGAAAAATCGATATCATCACTGTAATAAAAAAAGTTCCTGAAGAGACGTATATCAGAAATAAAGGATTTTCAGTGCTCATAAAGACAAAAAATTTGGATAAAAGAGAAATCAGGAATAAAGCTGATATAACCATGCTCAGAGTCTAGGAAAAAAATTTTTTTGATATCCATTCTTTAACATCTTTGATTTAATCTCTTTCATGCCATTCCCATGCAGTCTTGATGATCCGAGTTAGTTCATCATATTTTGGTTGCCATTTCAGGATTTCACGGGCCTTCTTTGAACTTCCAACCAGTATGGGTGGATCACCAGGCCGCCTATCTGTTTCAGTGGCTTTGATCTTTCTACCTGTGACCTTTCTGGCCTCTTCAATTACTTCTTTCACTGAAAATCCGTTACCATTCCCCAAGTTGAAAACATCACTCTTACCCCCATCTTCAAGATACTTCAAGGCCTTTATGTGGGCATCTGCCAGATCAGTAACGTGGATATAATCTCTGATGCAGGTACCGTCATCTGTGGGGTAGTCGGTGCCGAAGATCTTTATATCCTCTCTTTTCCCACTGGCAGCGTCCAGTACGAGGGGTATGAGGTGAGTTTCAGGGTCATGCCTTTCTCCTAATTCACCTTCTGGATCTGCCCCTGCAGCATTAAAATACCGTAGTGAAGCACAGCGAAGACCATATGCTGAACTATAATCTGTTAAAATCTGTTCTACCATATGCTTTCCCTTTCCGTAAGGGTTTATGGGGTTTTGCGGATGTTCTTCGGTTATGGGGATCTCAGTAGGGTTACCATAGGTGGCGCAAGTAGAGGAGAAAACCAACTTTTCAACATCAAACTCCAGCATAGACTCCAACAAATTTAATGTGTTCCTTAAGTTGTTCAAATAATATTTCTGGGGATCTTGCACAGATTCACCAACGTAGGTGAAGGCTGCAAAGTGCATCACTGCCTCCAAACAATAATCCTGAAATATCCTCCTGATTTCGCGGGTATTGGAGAGATCAACACGCTCCAGGATCCCCCATTTCACAAAATCATCATGACCATAGCTTAAATTATCAAGGACAACCGTTTCATATCCTTGTTTATTTAACTCCTTGTTAACATGGGAGCCAATATAACCTGCTCCTCCAGTGACCAGTATCATCCTTACCTCCCTATTTAACTACTATTTTTAGGTCGCGTAATATAATATGATGGTACGGAAAAAAATATTTTCATAAAAAAGGTGTGCTGGGTCTTATTAATAAAATTCCTATAAATAAAACATTATTTGGAATTTAAACTATGCTAAATTTCTTTTAACACGATTCGGATGTTTAATCATGAATATTGTTTACTTTTAAGGAAATGAAGATATAATTTATAATATTAAGGAATGATTTTTTTATAAATTTAAGTTTTAATCCAACTAATTTCTATAAAATATCAAATAAGATGCATTGTTAAAAATAGTAAAATTTGATCCACTCTTTGATGGTTTTAAATCTAAAGGAGAGTGTTTTAACGTCATTTCCACCGATTTTAAATGAAAAATTTTATTAGATTGGTTAGAAGACAAAATCTTACCCACGGCAATGTTGCTGTTATACAGCGATATGTGGAGGCGGTATAAATTAAACATAAACCAATCTATGCAATATTGTTAATAGCGGGTATGGTTATTTTTTTTCTGCCTATCGGGGTAAATATCGATGAATTAATGCCACAGGAAACTTCACAGATACTTGTCGATAAAAAAACTGTAGAATTGAACGCAGATCATAAATCAAATAAACAATACATGGATAACAGTTACAATACCGTGCGTTCATTAATGACCTACAAGTGCAGTTATCAACCGATCAAACCATCCAAATACAAAACTTACCGTACATACCGTTACAAATACGTCTACAAATGGAAAAAGATAGGCAAAAAATGGAAACGGGTACGGTACTTGGTAAAAATCAAGAAGGTTCAAAATAAAAGAACTGCATCGACTAAAGCGGTTTCAGCTAGTCAAAAAACCTCAACCAAAGTGACACAAGGCAACCCAGTCATAACTGCTGACTATGTGGAAGCAGACGCAAGGTGTTCCTGTAGTCTATCAACTGATTACAACATTCATCATGGTAAATACCTAAATTACTGCCCGCACTGTAAAAAAAATGGTGTTCTAAGCTATACCAATGCTCAGGGATGTCCGGAAGGTATGTTCTACTGCGATGTGGCCAAAGGCGGATGTGATGCCGATTACTGCATTGTTCATGGTAAAGAACATGTGAATAACAAGCCTGCATACCTAACACCTGCCTAGTCTGTTCAACGCAGGACAGACTATTTTCCTTTTTTTATTTTCTATCAAAACATATAATTAAGGCCTGTTTATAAATAATTAAATGATACTATGGATTTCAGGGTATTACTGGTCATAATTTCGATATTAATAGTTACAGCTACTGGTTGTGTACAGGAAGATACTAATAATTCTTATAAATATTCAACTGACAATAAAACAACCTCCAATCCACTTAATAATAATACAACATCTGTCGAATATTCAGCCGGAGAAATAACTGGAAAATGTTACCATGTGGTGGATGGAGATACCATAGACGTTGAGGGAGTAGGTAGAATTCGTTTTGTAGGTGTTAACACCCCTGAAAGAGGAGAACCAGGATACACTGAGGCTAAACAATACGTTAAGGACCAGTGTCTCTACCAAACGGTTTCATTAGATATTGATGATAAAAAACCCAAGGATAAATACGGGCGTACCCTAGCTGTGGTCTACGTGAGAGGCCTTAACCTAAATCAGCAGCTGTTAAAAAAAGGGTACGCAGAGATCATGTACATACCCCCCTCTGAATTTGATCCCTACTCCTGGTGATTATTATTTCCTTAACAGGCGATAATAGGTACCATCCTTCTGATGCGTTTTGGATAAAAGACCTTTGTTCTGCAGTGAGTTTAGAAGATTATAAATCTTAAGGTTACTTAGTTTGAGATCTCCATACAACAGATGTCCCTCCAGTAAATGGCGAGACACAAATCCTGATTCGTCTGCCAATTTTTTTATTACTAATAAAGATTCACGCTCAGTTTGGGAAAGTTCTACTGATACTTCCCCGATGACACGGGTCTCTGGTGTTCCCCCTTTATCGGGAATTTCTGGTTGTGGTGTTTTTTCAATCATTTTAAACTCTTCAACAACTTCATCTGGAGACTTGGATTCAGCTTCCACCATTTTAACCTTGCCCCTGGCGAAGGTGATTGTTCCCCTGGATTTCAAGGAATGGATTGCTTCGTGCAGTTGCTCATCATCCAGGTCCAGATCCAATTTCAGAATGCTCAATGGGACGCCTTCGGTGTATTCCGCCTGGAAGTATCTTAAGGAGTTCAGGATCAGGGTTTCTTGGTGGGGATGGGGCATGATACCCTCTTAAATAACTTTATTTAGTGATCACTATTCCTAAAAGTCATCGCTTAATTCAGTGCCATAACTTTGGAAATGCCATCAACTTTTTCTACCTTAAATACGTTGTCAGCAAAACTTTCTAATTCCCTTTCATGTGAAACGATTATAATTTGCGGGCAATCTAATTCATTGAGAATGTCTCTGACTTTGAAAAGCTGTTCCTTACTGAAACCATCGGTTGGTTCGTCTAAGATTAGTAAGTTAGATTTCATACTGGTAGAAACTTTCTGAACTATATTATTCAGGGCTAACCGGTAGGCCAAAGCAACGCTGGTTTTTTCCCCACCGCTTAGATAATTGATTTCCTGTTCAAATCCATCTTGCTCTATTATTGGTGTGAATTCTTCGTTTATTTTTCCAGTTTTACTCGGATCATCCATTAGAAGCCCGAACCATTTCTTGAAATTCTCATTGAATTCTTGATGAATATTTTGCATCACATGTTTTTCTATCAAGCTTAAAGTTGGGATTAAATACTCATTAAACCAGATATTGTAATCCATCAACATGTACAACTGTTTTTTTAGGCCTTCTTTTTTCTTTATTTCTTTATTAAGCTGATTTATATCTTCTTCTAAGTTACTCATCAAAGTTTTAGTTGAAGCAATGTTTTCTTTAATCTTTTGTACTCTGTTGGATGCATCGTCACGTTCTGACCTAATTTTTTTTGCTTCATTCAGTACAATGTCAATTTCCTTCGATTTTTCTTGGTATGAGGATAAATTCTGCTCTAACTTATGGATGTCCTCTCCCAGGTTTTTAATGTTACCCTGGTTATCTTTAATTTTCTTCTTATTTCGTTCTAATTGTTCTACAATGTTTTTGAGCTCATTTTGATTTTGAAGATATTCCCTGAGTTTATCGAGTAAAGTTTCGTAATAATTAAGATATTCTTCGAAATTATCATAATCTAATGATTTATCAACAATTAGATATGCATCTGAATTTAAAATCTCAATATCAGTTTCAATTTGAACTATCTTCTCTTCTAATTTATTTAATCGAGATATTTTTTCAATTGTTTCTTTTAATTCCTCTAAAATCTCTTCAGAATCTACTAAATCTGCTTTTAATTCACTTAATTCTTTTTCACCCCTACTTCTAACTTCTTCAATTACCTTAATTTCTGATTTAATTCTCTTGATTTCTTTCTTTCTTTCATTTTTAAGATTTTTCTTATGTTCTGTGTCGAGTTTACTTTCACAAATTGGGCAAAGATCTCCTAATCCTTCAACATTATCAACCTTTTCTTTAACATCTGTTTTTTTAGCCTCTAATTTGTATATTTGCTCAGAAATTTTATTAATTTGCTCTTGGTGAGATTCAATTGATTTTTTTTGACTTCCAATCGTGGATGTTAAGTTATTTTTTTCTAACTCTAACTGTGATAAATTTTTGTTTTTCTTTTCCCCAGTTTCTTTTTCGATTTCGAGTTTGTCACCAATTAGCAGTTCTAAATTAGCCTTAAATCCTTCTAGCTTTCTGGAAGTATCTTTAAGACTATTAATTTTCTCGTTCAAACTTTGTTCCGATTCATTGGTGGGTGGTTCAATCTTCTCCAGTTCGTTTACAGTAGGAATAAATTTAGATAGATTTTCTTTCTCCAATTTTTCAACTTCCTCACAATAACTTAGTTTTTGGTTTTTTTTGTCCTTAATTCGATTAATTAATTGAGGAATTTGGGCTTGAATCTCTTTTAACTCTATCTCCCTATTCTGGAGTTTATCTAGCTCGGATTGTTTTTGTTTCAATTCTAATTCAGCATCTTCGTCTTTTAATACCAAATTAGATAAAATAGAATTGTTTTCATCCTTTTTCGTTTTTTTATCTTCCAAATCTTCTTTTTTCACATCTAAATCTTCAGTTTTTCCTTCTAAGAACTTAATTTTGTCTTTAATAACTCTAGAGATTAATGCAGCGTTTTCTGCGGCGATTTTATAGTCTTCAATCCCAAAGGCTTTTCTCAGTGTTTCAAGCCTTAAATCAGGTTTTTGAGAAAGGATAAATTTCATATCTTCCTGGGGAGTGTAGATTGCATATCTGAAGATCACACTCTGAGCACGTGGATTGAGGGGTTCTTTAAAATTTAGGATTTTTAAAATTCTTTCCTTGATTTCAGAAGGAGATAAATCTATTTTTTTTCCTTCAATACTTAGAATTCCTTTTTCTTGCCTAACAGGGCTTTTATTATCTTTTCTAACTAGTGATCTTTTCACTTGAATATCTTTGCCTTCAACTTCGAATTCTAGTAAAACAGATCCTCTTTTAGATCCCTTACGAAGTAATGAATCTCCCTTTTGGTTACCCAGGCCAAAAAGTGCAAATTCAATGGCCATTAATATGGTAGATTTACCAGAACCAATATCTCCCTCAAAAAGTGATGTTCCTAGGGGAAATTGGATATCACGTTCCGTGTAACTCCTGATATTTTCTATGTAAAGCGATTTGAAAATCATCTAAAGCTCCTCAAAACCTAATATTTTTAATGATTCATTTAAAATCCTGTTATTATAATCAGACTTTTTTTCATTCGGTTTAGGGTTCATCCGAATGGTATTAATCAGTTTAAGAGCAAGTTCTGCTCCATAACGGTCTTTTAATTCAGGTGTTGAAACATCGATATTTCCAATGCTCTCTAGAAATAAGTTCTTTTCGATTTCTGGAGTAGTTTCACCTTTCACTCTAATTGGTGAAAATTCTTTCGAACTGAGGCCGTGGTGGTTTATACTCACATGAATCGATCCTTTTTCTCTAAATAGGGTTCTAATTCTATTGAAATCAATATCAGAAGTCTTCCCCCCAGATAAGATCCCCTTAACTTTTAAAATTACAATTTTATTTTTTGAATCCAATCTATCAATTTTGTCAATTATTTCTTCTTTTAGCTGCTTAGAGTTTTTATTATCGGCACTAAATTCTAAAAATTCATACTCTGCTAGTTCTAAGGGACAAAATTTAACTTCATGAACCTTTTCATCAAATTTGATAATGTAAAATCCTCTTTCTTCACCTCTAGCGCTAATTTCTAAATCTTTCGGATATCCCGCAAATATGGGTCCAGAGTAGGTAATAATTCCATAGTCATCAATGGATTCACACACCCTTTTATGAATATGACCCCCGGCGTAATAATCAAAATTTTTAGGCAGTAACTTAATATCAATTCCATCCATTTTGGACAGGAAATCTGGAAGTAAATTTTTAATTGAGGTGTGAAATACAAATATTTTAAAACCATCCTCATTTTCTAAGCTTTTTTTATCTAACATCTTAAAATAGGTATCTTCTATTCCCATCTTCCTTCCAGAAATACCAGCCAACTTTGCACTCGTTTTTTTATCAACTTTGAAATTTAATTCGAGCTTTTCATCACCCTTTTCATCTTTTAACACGTAACCGTCAAAAAGTTTTATCAATAATCCACTTTCTGTTATTACATCAATGATTGAGGTTTCATTAGGACTGAAATCATGACTTCCGTAATTTATGTATATTGGAATGCCTTTTTCATTAACTTCTTTTAATTTTGCAACCGCTTCTTTGACGATACCCATATCTGGGAGATTGGAATGAAATAGATCACCTGCGATAATAATGAAATCTACTTTTTCTTCAACACAAGTATCTAAACAATTTTTAAAAGCTTTTATTTCTAATTCTTTTAATTCAGGATATTTTTGAGCGCCTAAATGGCAATCCGCAAGATGTGCAAATTTGTACATATGATCAACCTAAAACTTCAGTCACGCCTTTAATTTCTTTTTTGGAGCTAATATTTTTTAGATATTCTTTTGTAAACTTATTAAACTCCGGTGTGTAAATTGGAACCGCAAATTTCGTAAAAACACTGCTCACTATGGCTTCTCCTTTATCTAAACTTGCAATTATCCTATTATCATCTGATAAATCTTGTGAAGCACTATCTATAATGGCTGATCGCTCTAGGGACATTTCGTTGCCGAGAATTATCTTAGTATTCATGTTAGCTAGGATGGGGCGTGGAATAACACTTGATAACTGAGTAATTGCAATCAAACCTATTTTGAACTTCCTACCCTCCCTAGCAATGGTTCCATAAATATTTCCACCACCACTTTCCAGGACCTCTTTACCCAAAACCCTCGGAGCCTCTTCTATGACAATGCTGATTACAGGTTTGTCATTTAAATCTTCAGAATTGAAATTTTTATACTTTGAGAATATATTGCTAGATATGATGCTCCCTACGAAGAGTTCTTCAAAATCAGTTAGCTTTGAGCTATCAATAATGACAGTTTTCTCCTTTTCTAAGGAATCAACAATGTCACTTATAGTGGATAACCCCGATTCCCCACCTACGAATAAATTACTATTAAAAACGCATTTATTCCCATCAGAAGGATCTACAGAAACTTTCAATTGGGTTTCAATCTTTCTTTTTAAGACGTTAGCAGTTTTCTCCTGGATCCCCATTCCTTTAAGGGTTTCAAAATCTTTCCCTTTAGCGATTTCACAAATCCAATTTTCTTTGAATTTATTAAAAAACATCCGCATAGCTTCGCTTTGCACGGATGAAAATCCCCCTATGCCTTTAAAATGATCAGGACGAATTTTTTTTATATTTATTGACAATGTAAGTGCTTCTTCATTATCCTTACTTGGAGAATAATAATCTAATTTTTCATCTTTTTTGGGGTGATTTCTTAAGCCCACTTTCACATGGTCTCCATAATATTCATTGTGAGGATCTAAAACTAGAATGCCTGCCCCCTCTGTATCTAGAATACTCCAAAGCATTACTTTTACTAGATTACTCTTCCCCCTTCCTGTAGTTGCAGGTATTAGAATGTGATGAGTTAAGGATTTTATCAGATCTATATGTACCTTTACATCATTTTTTACATCTGAACCGCTTCGAATATTACCTAAATAAACTGATTTTTCAAGCTTATTCGGGTTTAAAAACTCGAGATCTGATTTTTCAATGGATCTTATAGAATTGAAAAAACTAGGCAACCTCTTGGGACTTTTAGTTAAATATTCTTCCTCACCCGTTTTTTTAACATAAATTAAAGCTTTAGCCCTTGCTATTAAGTAATTACGCAATTCAGGTTGCATAAATTCCAGATTATCCCCATATCCTTCTAATTCCATTCCTGCAGACAAATCTAGAGTTTGCTGTGGAATTTGGCTACGGTAAGCCAGATCTTTAACTTGTATAATGGTATAATCAGAATTGTCACCGTCTGCTACCAGCAAGTCTCCCAGTTCCATTTGAGAACCGCTTTTTTCCCGGATATAAATGTCTTGTAATCCTCCACCCACAATTTGGCCACTTTTCATTCTATCACCTTCACATCTCATCTAACTTGTCGTGCGTACTTATTGTGTTGATATGTGAGTTAATTTCTTTCCACATCCCTAGCTTCGTAATTTCAGAAAATAACATAGCTTGATAACCCAAAATTTCTTCGTTCCGTACTCTAGCCCATAAATGAGCGTCAATAAGACCGTATGGATATCCTGGCAGGCTTCTATCACGAGAGTAGTCTGCTATGATTGAAACTAAATCTAAAATCTCATTTTTAGTCATGTTATCTGCTTGATCCTTAAAAATTTCGAATCTAAAGGGTGTATCTGCATATCTATTCAGCTTAACTACCATTATCAACGCTTTATGTTCAGTAGTTTTTTTGTTTATGGGAACCGGAAAATAACACCATTCTTTGTATGGAATTTTGAAATCTTCTGACAACCTATCAATAGCAGATATTATTGGAATTCGGGTGTCGGTGGTGTGCCTTGAAGTTTTTGATAAACCAGTAAAAATAACACCTTTCTCTTTGGCTTTTTTGAAGACATTTTTAACATATTGGTTTTCATTAGGATGAGATGTCTGCAGTGATCCATCTTTGATGATTATATCTCCTTCTTCAAGTTCTGAATCGATTATGTGCTCTGCGATAGTCCATTCTGAGAATCTTCTAGCCATAGAAGCCATTCTTTCCATCATTAACTGATTTCCTAATACAAAATCGCGTTCAAATGCCTTGATCTTCAGATCCTTTTCCAGGGGAAGATATTTTCTAAAAAAATCATTCTCTAGAGAAAATTTAGTTTCAAAAAAAAGGTTACCATGGTCAAAATTAGATGAAGTGTACGATAAAAACTCTATTCTACACGGAATATTGGATTTAGGAGAAATGAGTTTCTTATTTTGGAAAACATTAAAATAAACCCGGTTCAATTGCACTGAATAGCCTGGAGTGGGTAATAATTCCTGGTTTCCACCATCAATACAGGAAATTTTTCTATCAGATTTTGATACCTCAATTTTATGGAAATTTTCCTCTTCTAATGAATTTAAATCATTATCTTCTTCATTAAAAATATCACCTAGGTCACGATAGGAAATATCAGAACTAAGAATTTCAGCAATTTCTCTTATACTTTTAATGTAATCACCCCTACTGTAAATATTTACTATTTACAAAAGGGTATTTAATTCTTTTCTTCTTTCATCTCCCCATCCTTCTTCAGTGATGCGAAGATACCCATGAAGCACAGTATGGTGAAGACTATGAAGCACAAGTGTATGCTCTCTAGAAGGGCAGGGAACTGAGCTGGGGTTATCTGCACTCGGCCGATTATGAGTGCGAATACCAGGGTAGCAATCCCGATACTCATGGTCTGGCCGATGAGTCGCATGGTACTAACCGTGGCCGAGGCTACTCCGTAGAATCTTCGCTCCACTGATCCCATTATAACGTTGGTGTTGGGAGATGAGAATAGGCCGAATCCCAAGCCCAGTATTGCTAATCCAAGTATGATGCTATTGGTAGGGGTGTTAGCATCCAAGAATATGAAGGTGAAAAGTGCCAAAGTTACGGTGGCCATACCGAGGGCGGCTATCTTATGGGCGTTAAAGCGGTCCGACATTCTCCCTGCCATGGGGGCTGTGATGGCCATAATAACAGGTTGAGCCACCAGAATGAGACCTGCCATTTGGGGGTCCAGGTCCTTGACATACTGCAGGTAGAAACTCAAAAGCAGTGTCACAGCAAAGGTGGCACTGTAGTTAATCAGAGCGGCCAGGCTGGAAAAGGCGAAAGTAAAGTTTTTAAATAGTCTTACATTGAAAACAGGGCTATTAGTCCTTGTTTCCCAGTGGATGAAAGCCAGAAGTCCAGCAACTCCTAAAATTAACATGATTATCCCGGATCTATTGGGAAGGCTGGCGAATCCGTACATTATTAAAAATAGCATCAAGCTGTAGAGGATGGTGCCTACAAAGTCAAACCTCTCTCCACGAGATGCAGCCCATTCATCATGCAACTTATAGTACACCAGAAAAATAACTAAAAGTCCAAATGGAATCATCAGTAAGAACAGGCTTCTCCACCCCAGATACTGGGTCATCAGCCCACCTAATACGGGCCCTATGGACAGACCAACGTAAACTGAAGCAACGTTGATCCCAATGGCTTTACCCCGTTGGTGTGGTGGGTACACAGAGGTAATGATAGCCAGCCCTGTGACGAAGATCATGGCGGTTCCAATGCCTTGCAACACCCGGGCACCAATGAGAGAAAGGGTGTTCGGTGATAAAGCACATAACAATGAAGCGATGGTGAATATAATCATTCCATAGGCAAAAATCTTTTTCATACCATATATATCAGCTATCCTTCCAAAAGGAACTGCAAATATGGCTGCTGATAATAAAAAACCATTCGCTACCCAGTTTAAAAGAACAGCATCAGCAGCGAAGTTGGCCCCTATGGTGGGTAAGGCAATGTTAATGGAAGAACTCATGAAGGGAGTGAAAAATGATGCTATAGATGCCACCAGAAGTGCTGCTATTTTAATCTGATTCTTATCAGATTTAGGGGTAGAATTAACTTCGGCCATTAAAACCACTGGTATAATATAATAATGATAAATATGGATAAAAAAATGGATAAAAAAATCCTAAAATTATGGAGGGGGCAAATTAGCCCTTTATACAATGTTGTGCTTCTGCAGGAGCAGCAACTCTTCGGTGGAAAGTTTTTTACCTTCCCGGAACTTGCGATAAATATCTTCGGCTCGTTCCTTTTCTTCCTTGTTCTGCTGCCTTACAATTTCGGTTTCCCGGTTTCTTTCCTTGGCTTTTACACGATCAAGTCCCTTGTTCAGCCTTCTAATATCTCCCAGAGTAGATTTGACCTTTTCATGTTCCTGGTTTGCGGTGTCTCTGGTTTGTATGAATTTTTGATGAGCTTCATCGGCCTGGGATCGTATTTTATCAATCTTCCGGAAGTACTCCAACATCTTCTCATGTGTTTCCTGAGCACTATCAGAAAGTTCCACCACTTTGGCGTGATAACTTTCCGATTTTTCCTTGAGTTCTAGTGCTTCCTCACGGGTTTCTTCATCTTCCTGGAGGGTCTGCAGATTCTTCCTGAGATCGGTAACCTTATTCACCAACTCATTTTCCTTTCTAATATCCAGTACGCGGGTTTCTATGGTTTTTTCTAGGCGTTTAATCTCGTCCTGGATTTTAACTATTTCTCTCCTGCCTGAAGCCCATTCCATCTTCTTGTATTCCTGATGAACTTCATCCCGCAGTTTTTTATACTTCTGGACATCTTTATTTATTTCATCCCTTTCATCACGATATTTAAGAGCTTTATCCAGGTTTTCACGTATCTGGGAATTTAATTTATCCCTTGTTTCCCGGTGAACCTTGGCTTCTTCGTTGAGATTATCCCTTACAGTGGTTATTTCTTTTAATCTCTTTTCAATGTCTCTTTTTTCGTCTAGAAGTTCATTGAAACTTTTTTTGGATTCTATGGTTGTTTCTTCCAAATTTTTTCCTTCCATAGGTTTTTCAAATACATTCAACAATTCTCTCAAATCCTTTTTTTCTACTATAATGTCGGCACTTTGCTTTAGCACAGGTTTTGCATTAAATGCCACACCTAAACCTGCCTTTTCAAGCATTGAAATATCATTGGCACCGTCACCGACCGCAGCGCACTCTTCAGAAGATAGTTTTTCTATGTCCATTATTTTAGCAAGCACATCTCCTTTAGAACCTACCACCAGGGGACCACTAACTTCTCCTGTTAAAAATCCCTCATCTTCTTCTAAAGTGTTGGAGAAGGTATAATCTAGATCAAGCGCGTCTTTTAATCGCTGGGCGATATTTTCAAAACTACCACTTATAGTGGCAATCTTATAACCTCGATTTTTTAGTTCAGCTATGGTTTCTTCAGCCCCTTCCATTATGGGTATTTTTTGTACTATTCTGTTAATTTCTTCAACAGAAGTACCCTTCAATAAGGCTACCCTTTGCTTTAGGGCAGTTTCAAAATCTAATTTACCTTCCATGGCTTGTTGGGTAATTTTTGAAACCTCAGATTCAGTGCCGGCTAGTTTGGCTATTTCATCTATGGCTTCTCCATCTATCAGTACGTTATCGAGATCAAATGCTATGAGCTTAATCAAAACATCACCAATTAGTTCATTAGAGGATGATAATTAAAGTAAATCTAGTTCGGTTAATCGTTCTTTGGTTTTTTCAACACCTAACTGCGCGTCGCTGATGGTCTTTGCACCAGTACAAACAACTTTACCAGAACCAAATAATAATAGAACGACTTTAGGTTCTCCCAACCGATAAACAAGGCCTGGAAATTGTTCTGGTTCGTATTCTGTGTTCTCCAAGTCAAGGGCCACTGCTTCCAAGTTTAATGTTTTCATCAAGTTGGCGGATGCCACGATGTTTTGGACTTTTATTTCAAATTCAGTGGGTATGTCTGGATCCAGGGTTCGCATTTTATCCACAGCAATGTGAATGGCCTTTTTCGAGTCTTCAATGGACTTAGCGCCAGTACAAACCAGTTTGCCCGATCCAAAAATAAGTGCTGCTGTTTTTGGTTCTTTTAATTTATAAACAAGCCCAGGAAATTGTTCTAAATTATATTCCACACCTTCCAAAGCCGGAGCAACTTGGGGAAGGTCTATGGATTTTCCTAAAGTGGCAGATGCCACAATATTTTCCACTTTGATCTCCACATCAGACATCTTAATTAATCCTCCAGTGCATAGTCATTAACAATGTACTTTTATGTTTTATAAATGGTTTTTTATATACTATTTAAAAGTGTGACTTGCTTGTAAAAAGTGACAGATATTAATCACACACTCTACAAAAAAGGACATGCTAATAATAGATGGTACTCCTTACTTATAAAAAGTGGCTATTCTTTTATTGAACCAATGCGATATACACATCAATTACCCAAACTAGGATGATCACAGAAAGCTCAATATTCTTATTTTTTTTTAATTTCATCTTTTAAAAGCTAAATAATATAAATAACCGCTTTTTGTCTTTTAATAGGAAAACTATACATTATTCATAAAAAAGAGGCCAAACTACTTATAAATACCAGGGACATATAAAAATATTGAATATTTTCATTAGTTGAAGTTTTTCTTAAGGGAGATGTTGTTATGGTCAGTCCCAGAAGGTACCGGGAGCAATTGGAAAATCTAGAAATTGAAGGGCTTGAAATAGATGTATCATCCATTAGGAATGCTATGGAGGTGCTTAACAGCTTAGAAGAGTATGAAAAGGTACTTCGACAAATTAGATATAATGTTCGTAGTGATGTTAGAAATATAAGAATGGATTACCTGCACCAACTTCAAAAAATAGAGAGTTCTAACAAAAAAGGATTATTCGGGCGTGAAAAATCTAAAGAAACTATTTTAAAAGAAAAAAAGTCCTTAAAAAAAGAGCGTGATCTGGAGATCGCTGCCTACGATATCGTTGAAAATATGATCGACAACTATCTGGCACAGATAGAAGACGCACGTGATTATATTCGTCATTCTATTGAAAAAAGGGTAGGATAACTGTCAATTAAAGATGTTGGACAGTGTGAACATGATGGAAGTGGAAGTTAAGGCCCATGCACCTGATCTTTCGGATGTTGCCCGAAAATTAGGGGATATTGGTGCACAATGGATTAAAGAAGAATACCAGGAAGATATTTATTTTAACGCTCCTCATAAAGATTTTGCTAAGACTGATGAAGCCCTCAGGGTTAGAAAAATCACTGATGATGTATCTAAAAATACTTTTATAACCTATAAAGGTGCTAAACTGGATGAACTGAGTAAAACCCGGGTTGAAGTTGAGATGATGGTGGAAGATCCACTTAAAGCAGTAAATATTTTTGAAAATCTGGGTTTCAGGGCGGTAGCCACCGTAAAAAAGTACAGGACCATTTATTATCTTGATGACCTTATTATAACTCTGGATAGGGTCAAAGATGTTGGGAATTTTGTGGAAATAGAACAAGACACCGAAGAAGGTGAGGATTATCAGGAAGTGTTGAACCACATCTTTGCGGTTTACAAAAAATTGGGAATAAAGGAAGGTTTTGAAAGAAGATCCTACTTGGAGATATTGGGCATACACTAAAATGTACAGTAAGGATTTGGTGAAAGCTTCCGGAAGGAAGTTAGCGGCTGGTGGATTGTTAAAGGATGAGTATATAAATAAATGGAAGTTACATTTATATAAAAATGATTATAGACTAAAAGATTAGCTTCAGATTGTTAACTCCATTTAATCTTTTGATCATACTTTCAGATTACTAAAATAGAATTAAATGTTTATTATACCGAAATTAGTGCATTTATTGTATGTTTTCAAAAAAATCAGGTTGTGAATACTCTTGCGATATATGGTAAGTCCCTTTAACCAGCAGGTGGATTTGAAGTTTCCAGAAAAAATTACAGTCTACGATACCACACTTCGCGATGGGGAACAAACACCAGGGGTCTGTCTCAGAACTCCTGAAAAGCTCCAAATAGCCAGAAAATTGGATGAGTTAGGAGTTCATCAGATAGAAGCGGGGTTTCCCATTGTTTCAAATGAAGAAAGACGTTCAATATCTGCCATAGTCAAAGAAAATTTAAATGCAGACATATTAGCCCTGTCCCGAACCCGTAAGGAAGACATTGATATGGCCATTGATTGTGATGTGGATGGAATCATCACCTTCATGGGGACCTCGGATTTACACCTTAAACACAAATTTAAAAAGACAAAGGAGGAAATCCTGAATATCTGTATTAGTTCAATTGAACACGCCAAGGATCATGGGCTTTTTGTAGCATTCTCCGCAGAAGATGCTACCCGTACTGATATCAATTTTTTAAAGGAGATATATAAGAAAGCAGAGGATTATGGTGTGGACCGAGTCCATATTGCCGATACCGTAGGGGCTATAAGTCCTCATGCCATGGCTTACATGGTGGGGGAACTCAAAAAAGATTTAAAAACAGAAATATCCCTCCACTGCCATAATGACTTTGGAATGGCATTATCCAATTCTATATCTGGTCTTTTGGCTGGAGCAAGTGCTGTTTCCACCACAGTAAATGGTATTGGAGAACGTGCCGGCAACACTTCCTTAGAAGAGTTGGTAATGACTCTATTACTCATTTATGGTGTTGATCTTAAGTTTAATATTAGTATTTTCTATGAACTCTCACGATTGGTGGAAAAATTGACCAACATGCCCATCCCGAATAATAAACCTATCGTGGGACGAAATGTGTTCAGACACGAATCAGGAATACACGTAGACGCTGTTATTGAGGAACCTTTAACTTATGAACCCTTTCTTCCAGAATTGATAGGTCATCATCGACGTATTGTCCTTGGAAAACATTCAGGATGTCGAGCCGTAAAGGCCAAGCTCACAGAATGTGGTATCGAAGTAAGTCGGGATGAACTTTGTAAAATCGTGGAAAAAGTGAAAGAAAAAAGAGAAGAAGGTAAATATATCAACGACGATGTATTCAATGAAATCATTCGGTCGATCAGGGGACCAGTTGATATTTAAAGAAATTTACTGGAGTTTTCAATCTTTATGAATATCACAGAGAAGATACTGGCTAGAGCTGCTTCCCAAAAAGAAGTACAGCCTGGAGAAATCATCGAAGCCCAAGTAGATCTGGCCATGAGCCATGACGGAACTTCTCCGCCCACTATCAAAACATTCCGTCAAATGGCCCAAAGGGTTTGGGATCCGGATCGGATCGTAATAGTTTACGATCACAACGTACCTGCTAACAACGCTGGATCTGCAGAATTTCAGAGAATTACCAGGGAATTTGCCCGAGAACAGGGTATTAAGAACATTTATACCCATGGCGAGGGTATATGTCATCAAATTCTGCCTGAAAAGGGTTATATTAAACCTGGAACAGTTGTAGTTGGTGCTGACTCCCATACTTGTACTTATGGGGCTTTCGGTGCCTTTGCTACAGGTATGGGGGCCACTGACATGGCTGCAGTGTTTGCCAATGGAAAAACTTGGTTCATGGTCCCATCTGCTTATAAAATCATAGTAAATGGAATGTTATCGGCCTATGTTACTGCTAAGGATGTTATTTTATATATTATCGGCGAAATTGGATCAGACGGTGCCACCTACAAGGCACTGGAGTTTGGTGGAGATACCATAGACTTTATGGACGTATCAGGGCGGATGACCATAGCCAACATGGTAATTGAATGTGGGGCCAAAAACGGCATAATGGAACCTAACCGGGCTACATTAGATTATTTGAAGAAAAGAGGCGTGGCGGGTTTTGATGTAATTAAATCAGATACAGACTCACACTATGAACGTGAATACCATTTCCAGGTTCATGATCTGGAACCTCAAATAGCCTGCCCCCATAATGTAGATAATGTGCGGCCGGTTTCCAAGGTCAGCGGAACCCACATAGACCAGGCAGTTATCGGTTCATGTACCAATGGCCGTTTAGAAGATCTGCATATTGCAGCTGATGTTTTAAAGAACAAAACAGTACACCCAGATGTTCGTCTGATTGTAGTGCCTGCTTCCCGCCAGATATATCTGGATGCAATGGAAGAGGGGATCATAAAGACTTTTCTCAATGCAGGTGCCCTGGTATGTAATCCTGGATGTGGACCCTGCCTTGGTGCACATATGGGGGTGCTCACTGAAGGCGAGGTCTGTGTAGCCACCACCAACCGAAATTTCGTTGGACGTATGGGTGATCCTAATTCAGAAATTTACCTAGCCAATCCCGCGGTAGTGGCTTGTTCGGCTATTTATGGTGAAATAAGAGATCCAAGGGAATAAAATGGATAAAACAATCTTAAATGGGATAAAGGAGATTGAGAAGAGTTTAGGAAACCTTTCAAGTGCTCAAAAAATTCTTCTCACTACAGATGGATCTGTAACAACCATCCTGGATGTTTTAAAGGGACATGTGAAGATAAAAACCTTAATTCAGGAATTTCGTGATGCGGATGAAGAAATGGCTCATCTACTGCAGATTAAAGTGGGTGATCCAGTCAACTATCGGGTTGTGGTCATCCAACGGGATGAGCCCCTGATACATGCCGTTTCCCTAATCCCGGTGGATCGTCTAGACAATGATTTTAGGGAAGATCTCATTAGGGCTGACATTCCCATTGGACGTATACTGAAAAAACACCAGATCGAGTCCCGCCGGGAGATAAAGTCAGTGACGGTGGAAGAATCAAGTCCAGAAATGGTTGAAATATTCAATGATGCGGCTCCAGTTCTAAGCCGAACCTACAACATAATACATAACGACCAAGTACTGATTTGGATAAAGGAAACCTTTCCCTCATCCCTATTTGTAGAATGAACTTGTAGAATTAAGGCCGGAATTTTTAATTTAAATGGTGGTACAAGCTATGGGTGTTAAGTTTCGGGACATAGTATCTACCGAGCACATAAAATTCGAAGATTTAGATGGAAAAACAGTGGCACTGGATGCAGCTAACATCATATACCAGTTCTTATCCAGCATACGACAGAGAGATGGCACACCCCTTATGGATCATAATGGAAGGGTAACTTCTCACTTTAGTGGTATCCTGTATCGCACCACATCCCTGATTGAAAAGGGGATTAAACCAGTGTACGTGTTCGATGGAGAGTCCAGTCATCTGAAAAAAGATACCCTTGCCAAGCGTAACGAGGTTAAGGTCCAATCAGAAAGGCGATGGAAAGATGCCCTGGAAGAAGGCCGTATTGAGGATGCCCGTAAATTCGCGGTAAGAACCTCACGAATGTCCCATGATGTAGTGAATGGTTCAAAAAAGCTCCTCACACTCATGGGAATTCCATACATCCAAGCTCCGGGAGAAGGAGAGGCTCAAGCATCTTACATGGTGGAGAAAGGTGATGCTTGGTGTGTGGGATCACAGGATTACGATTGTCTTCTTTTTGGCGCGCCACGAATGGTGAAGAATTTAACCATAAGTGGAGGATTGGGTAAGCTGGAACTTATACAACTGGAAAAAGTACTGGAAGAATTGGAAATAACCCGTGAACAGCTGGTTGATCTGGCATTACTGGTTGGAACTGACTTTAATCCTGGAATAAGGGGTATCGGTGCTAAGAAGGGTTTGAAACTAATAAAAGAACATGGGAATATTTTCAATGTTCTAGAAGATAGGGATGTTATATTCGAAGTCCACCCTGAAGTCCTGCAGAAAATGTTCCTTAGTCATGAAGTAAGTACTGATTATGAAATTGTATGGAAAAGTCCGGATCGAGAGCAAATTGTGGAATTCTTATGCGAAGGGCACGATTTTTCTGAGGAAAGAGTGCTTAATGCTGTGGATAAGATAAACAAAATGGACTCCAGCCAGAGTAGTTTGGAGAAGTGGTTCTAGGATATCGGCCAGTGCATTAAAGAAGTGTTCCTAGATTATGGATAAAATTGAGATTATGTAGTTATCCCACTAAAAAGGTGGATAATCTCCAAAAAATTCTTTTGCGTACTTTATCGCAGTTTTCACCTGCGAGGGATAGGCTTGAATCATCTTATCTTCTAACTCCATTCTACTGTTAGAACCTGCTATGATCTTTAATATATTCACATAAACTGCGAGTGACTGAGGAACAGGGTTACAGGGCATTTCTAGAGTCATGCAGATATCGTCCCTCTTAAAAAAACTGGTACGTATGTAGGGCGAAACCGATCCAATTAGAACTCCCTCTTCCAATTCAATTAGAGGTGGAACTCCCTGTACTGAACGTCGATGGGGGCTGGTAAGGTGTTTGTAATTCTCCCTTTTGTAACAGTGAAGTTCGATATAAACATGGGGTTGGTAATACTCAATAAGATACAGAATTTCCTTACCAATCCTGCTCTGGTAGTACTCCCTATTAAGAGTGCTTAGATAGGGGGTATCATCACAGTTGTAGATAACCAGTCTACCCTCTCTCACATCAGCTTCTGATAACTGTTCAAGGGCCTGACCGGTACTTCTACCTTCTTTTCCATGAATTCCGCCAATGAAAAGGCGGTTAGGATGTTCTCCCTTGGATATGATTTTGAAGTAACTCACTTTAAATCACCCTGGTTTGTAATCTAAAAATATTAGAACAGCATCTTTGACCTGTTCTAACTGCACCGAACTTAGTTTGAGATCCAATTCCTGCGTTAAATCTTCCATAAAATTTAGTAAATCATCAGAATCCATCAGGTCACTTTGTAGAACAAATTCTCTGCTCTCATGAAATAGCGTCAGGAAATTATCCGAAAAATCAACGAAATACTTTTTTAACTTAGCTATTTCATTGGGATAGAGTGTTTCCAGCTTATTAAGAATCTCACTTCGCTTTGATGACCCTGCAGTGATGTTCAGAACTTCTAAATATGATTGGAGAGAATCACTAGAGGGTTGGCAGGGAATCTCCAGAATGAAGGGAAAATCATATTTTTTGAAGAATGCGGATCTGATTACCGGGGATACAGATCCTATCAACACTCCATTTTTAAGTTCAACCAGAGGTGGCACACCTGTTTCCGTCTTCCTATCAGGGTGGATTAATTTTGAACGATTTTTTTCCTGGTAACAATGAAGTTCCAGATAAATAGTGGGTTGAATTTTTTTTATTAAATTTAAAACTTCACGGCCGGTGGAAGTATCATAGTAACGGCGTTCAAGTGTGCTTACATATGGGCTTGGTGGGAAGTTGTACAAGTGAAGCTTTCCAGTATTCAAAACACTGTCCTGAAAGTTTTGCATAATTTGAAGGGTTGTTTCACTTTCTTTCCCATGTAATCCTCCAATAAAAAGTCGGGTAGGTCCAGGACCCTTAATGAAGGTTCTAGAAAATATGGGGGCCATAATTTCAGGTTCCTTCTTCCCATTTCTCCAGATACTCTTGTTGTCTTTTGGTGAGGCTGTCAATCTCAATATCCATGGCTTGCAACTTTAGCCGGGCAACTTCGTAATCTTTTTCATCCGGTGTTTTGTAAACTCCTGGTTCCAACTTATTTTCCAGGAGATACTGAGTAGAAATGGCCTGCATGGCGAAACTCATATCCATGATTTCGGCAGGGTGACCTTGACCCCTTTCACCGGCCAGGTTTATCAACCTCCCCTCGGCTAGTAAATAGAATTTACGTCCATTTGGTAGCTGAAACTCTTCAATATCCGGCTTTAAAAGTTCATTGGATTTGGACATCTCCTTTAGATCATCGCGGTTGATTTCCACGTTGAAATGACCGGAGTTGGCCAGGATACATCCGTCTTTCATTACTTGGAAGTCATCCTTACTCACAACATCGATGTTGCCCGTGGCGGTTATGAGGATGTCAGCATGTTTAACCGCTTCCCGGACACTCATAACGCGATAACCATCCATTTTGGCTTCAAGAGCCCTTATGGGGTCAATTTCAGTTACAATGACGTTAGCGCCAAGTCCATGGGCCCGGAGGGCAATACCTCTACCACACCATCCATATCCACACACGACCACGGTTTTCCCTGCAATTAGGATGTTTGTGGATCCCATTATGGAATCGAAGGTGGACTGGCCAGTACCGTAACGGTTATCAAAAAGATATTTAGTGTAGGCATCATTCACAGCCATCACTGGAAATAGTAGGGCACCATCGGCATGCATTGCCCTTAGACGATGGATGCCGGTTGTTGTTTCTTCACAGGCGCCTATGACATTGTCTAAGAGTTCTCTTCGGTTGCGGTGTAGGAGAAAGATCATGTCTGCACCATCATCGATGATGATGTCTGGTTCATGATCCAGTACTCGATTAAGGTTCTGGTAATACTCCTCGTTGGTTTCCTCCCTCCACCCGTACATGTGGAGTCCCAGGGAGGCGCCGGCAGCAGTTGCATCATCCTGAGTGGAGAGTGGGTTGCAGCCGGTCATAGCCACCTCCGCACCACCGGCCTGGAGAGTTAAACCTAAATTTATGGTTTTAGGCTCCAAATGCAGGCAGGAACCAATGGTTATGCCTTCAAATGGTTTCTCCTTCTTGAAACGCTTTTTTATATGTTCCAGAACTGGCATGTGCTTTTGTACCCAAGATATTTTCTTCTTTCCCTGGGGAGCTAGGGACATGTCCTTTACATCGTAACTCATATTAACACCTTTTTTTAAAAAAATTAGCCGAGATAAAACTTAGGATGTCTAAGGCTAAAGAAATTTACATTCACCATAGGTTAACATCAAAAATTTGATCTTAAGTCTGTTTAAACTAGGTTCTTCACCAAATCTTTTTCCAATTTACTCAAAACATACATCTAGCAACCTTGAACAACTTGTAATTAAATCATAGCTCAGAAATGGCTATCTTTTTGAAGTAAACCTGTGATTCAATTATAGATATATGGTGATTCTAATAAGTATTTTCAAATGATCGCTTATTCTATCCGAAGAATCATGGAAGATAAGTTAATTCTTTACAAACCTACAAATTTGTGTTTGGCATTGGATAATTATATATTCCTTGTTGATAATACTATAACTTGAGGGGGGAGTTTCTTTGAGAATTGTTGAAGAAAGTTTAATAGCTTTCTTGTTAATTGTAGTTTTTGTTGTTTCGATTTCGGGATGTGCATCTAACACTTGGACTTCAGGCCCAACAGACCCTGACGCAGCACAGAAGGTAGGGAGAGCCGATATGTGGACTAGTGGAGTGGATAAGTCACAAGGATTTTGGAATGGAGAACAAGATGGTGAGAATAAAAAATCTACAGACACATCCGAACAGAATAAGACCCCGGAAGATAGCCGAACACAAGAAAATATAAAGTAGTTCCTGCCAATGACTCAGTTGAGTTTAAATTAGACAGGAAAATAAGGGAAATTTAGTAAAAAAAGTAGTTATAATGGGGAATTATGATAGTATTCCCCATTGATGGGTGTTTAGTGGTATTGCACCAGATCTGGTTTTTCTTCGGTTTTAACCTTTTTAAGGGCCTTTTTAAAGTACATCATAGTCACCTTATCAGCGTCTAGGTTGTCCCTGAGGGTGAGCATCACAGCTTCCCGGCAGACAGCCTCGATGTCGGCACCTACGTAACCATCTGTTTCGGTGGCCAGTCTTTCCAGGTCCACATCCTTGGCCAGGGGCATGTTTTTGGTGTGTACTTTAAAAATTTCTAGCCTTGCGGCATGGTCGGGGTCATCCACTTTCACGTGACGGTCAAACCTGCCGGGTCGTAGAAGTGCCGGATCCATGATATCCACCCGGTTGGTAGCAGCCACCACAGACACATCTTGCAGCTCTTCAAGGCCATCAATTTCAGTTAAAAGCTGATTAACAACCCTTTGAGTTACTCCACTATCGGTGCTGCCACCACCACGGGTGGAAGCAATGGAATCTATCTCATCAAAGAAGATTACTGTAGGCGCAGTTTGCCTGGCCTTTCGGAATACTTCTCTGACGCCTTTTTCTGATTCTCCCACCCATTTAGATAGAAGTTCTGGGCCCTTAACTGCTATGAAGTTAGCGTCGCTTTCATTGGCCACGGCCTTAGCCAGGAGCGTTTTTCCGGTTCCAGGTGGACCGTAGATCAGAACACCCCGGGGTGGGGTGACTCCGAACTTTTCAAAACTATCCGGATACTTAAGGGGCCACTCAACAGCTTCCCGTAGTTCTTGTTTTGCGTTATCAAGCCCTCCAATATCCTGCCAAGTTATATTAGGCACTTGTACCAGGACTTCTCTAAGAGCGGATGGTTGTATCTCTTTAAGGGCTTCCTTGAAGTCGGCCTTTTTAATGATCATCTTTTTAAGGGTCTCTTTGGGTATCTCTTCATCGGCTTTGATATCGGGTAAAACCCGGCGCAGAACCCGCATGGCAGCTTCCTTGCAGAGAGATTCTAGGTCTGCTCCTACAAATCCGTGGGTAGTTTCTGCAATTTCATCCAGATCCACCTTTTCATCCAGGGGCATTCCCCTGGTGTGGATCTGGAGAACTTCTCTCCTCCCATCCTTATCAGGTACACCAATTTCGATTTCCCGGTCAAATCTGCCTGGTCGTCGAAGAGCCTGGTCCAGGGCATCTGGTCGGTTGGTGGCTCCGATTACTACGACTTGGCCCCGAGTCTTAAGTCCATCCATCAGGGTGAGAAGCTGGGCCACCACCCTTCTTTCGACTTCTCCAGATACTTCTTCCCTTTTTGGTGCGATAGCGTCAATTTCATCAATGAATACAATGCTGGGCGCGTTTTCTTCTGCTTCTTCAAATAGTTCGCGTAGTCTTTCCTCTGATCCGCCCACATATTTACTCATTATTTCTGGGCCCTGGATAGCTATGAAGTGGGCGTCGCTTTCGTTGGCCACAGCTTTGGCTAGTAGAGTTTTACCTGTACCTGGCGGACCATGCATTAAAACCCCTTTTGGTGGTGATATTCCCAGTCGTTCAAAGAGTTCAGGGCGTTTGAGGGGTATTTCAACCATCTCCCGCACTTTCTTAACTTCTTCTTTCAGTCCACCAATATCCTCGTAGGTGACTTCCACCAAACTTTTAACTCCTTCCAGTTTGGACACATCTACTGGTTCACTTTGGACTTCTACATCAGTCATTTCAGTTATTTTGACAATTCCAACTGGTTTAGTGGAAACCACAGCTAGTTTCAGTTCGCCCATGGGGCTGAAATCAGTGGACATATCCCGGAAGAATTCGTCAAAGAGCCCGCCTCGCAGGGATTGCTGTTGCTGACGGATACCAGTAACGATCATATCTCCCTTGGACATAACTCTACCGCGGAAAGCAGCTCTTACATCACCTCTGATCATGATTTGCTGATCTACTGGTGCTAAAACAACTTTTTGAGCCTCTTTAATCTGGGCTTTTCGTACTATAACATCTTCTCCCAGGGATGTTCCTGCATTTTTTCGTATGTAACCATCGATTCGAACTATTTCTAGTCCAATATCTGATTGTGAAGATGCTACCATGGTAGCAGTGATCTTTTTCCCTTCTATCTCTACGATGTCTCCATCTACAAGATCCAGTTTTTCCATGCACTGTGGATCAATACGGGCTATGGAACGCCCAACATCTGCCTGTGAGAAGGCTTCTGCCACTTTTAATTTCACTTCTTCATTTTTAATAATAAAACCCCCATATATTTATTGTCATTTAAACGGAGTAATTCTTGCAGTTAAAAATAAAATTAACTTAACATGATATTTTAGTTAACTTATGTTACTTTAACCTTGTCAGAAGTAGTATATAAAGGTTTCTATTAAGTGGTTATGGAACTAAGTTCATTCTGGGGGATAAATCTGAGGGACTACTTGGATTAGGTCAGTTACAATCACCTGATTATGCCTCCAAAACCCTTTAAAAAGGCTTCAACATCTAAAATAGTTTCAGGATCCAGCACACGGTAGCGAATGGTAATGCTTTGGGAGTCATGAGGTACTGGGGATCCATGGTAAATATCCAAAACTTCCGTATCTAACACTCCCCTTAGATTTTCCACACTTTTTGCAATTACGGTGGCTTTTGCGCGTTTTGGAAAAATAACGGAGATATCATAGGTTTTAATTGGTAAGTTTCTAACTTTCCAGTTTAAAAGTTCAACTGGTTTAAGGATTTCTATATTGGCTATTTTTACTTTTAATACTTTTTTATTGGTTTTAAGATACAAAAAATCCGGTGTGAGATCTTCCAGGATTCCGACATGTATTTTACCGGAATAGATATGTCTCAAACCCACTTCTTGGTCCAATGAATCTTTTAAAAGTCTTATCTCAGTATTCAATGCTGATATAGCCTTATCAGATCTTCCCAGTGATGCTTCTATATCGTCCAAGTGTTTAGCAGCAGAACTCATGGCTTTTACAAATTCTTCCTGGTTTTCATTCTCTATCATGTCCTTTAATTCTTGGAATGTTTCCAGGAAGGCCTGATGGGTCTTTCTTATATGTGGGTTTTTGGTCTGAATGGAGTAACATAGGTAGGGATTTTGTGCTACTATCCTGGCAATCATGTCCAGCATCAAACTGTAAATAGGGCTTGAAAACTTTCTGGATTCCTTTAAATCTACATTTAATCGTTTTAGTGTTGCGGCGATGGAGATGTAGGCGAAATGGGTTAATCCCTGCACAACACTCATCATACGGTCGTGAACTTCAGGGGTAGTTACCAGTACACGGATTTTTTCTGATTCAAGAAAATCAACTACTCGCGGATACCATTTTCCCTTTTTTATGGGTGTTAGCACCACCACTTGTCCTTCCAGGGATCTTATCCGGGGCCCGAACATGGGATGGGATGGTAAAACTTCCACACCCTCTGGGGTGTATTTTTCCATTAAAAGAGTAGGTTCTTCTTTTATGGATGTTACATCTATTAGAAGAGAACCTTTCTTCATAATGGGTGCCAAATCTTTTATAATTTGTGGAGTAGATTCAATAGGCACTGTTATGATGACAATATCGGCTTCAGAGGCAGCTTTTTGGTTGTTAGGGGTGTAGGAAACTCCTATGGATTTAGCAGCTGACTCACCAGCCAGTGTATCTCTTCCGGTGATGGTCACCATCAGATTATTCTTCTTCAGAAATCTGGCAATCCAGTATCCTAACCCCCTGGTTCCACCAATAACCGATACCTTCATAACTAATCTTTTGATGAAAGACCTATTAAATTATATCTCCACTGAATTTACCTTATCATCCTCGCTGTTTCCGGTCATCTGCTCCAGCGTTTCCAGTAACTCCCCCACACTTTCCTGGTTCATGACCTCCAAAAAACTTTTCAGATGAGACTTTTGTCTTAAAAATATTCCTCTGCGCTTAATAGGGGTTCCTCTTTTATCTAGTGGATTGATTTCCATCATAATGCTGTTTTCCATGTCCTTCGAAGGAGCCTTGACTAAAAATACTCCTCTTACGGAAGTGGGGACTCTCTGCCATACTTTAACATTCTCCAATGCTTCTTTTATCCTGTTTTCCAGTTCCTGTGACATTCAATCACCACACCATATTAAGTAATAACTTTTATTTAAAAGTTATGATGAGAGGATTTTATGGTGGGATTGATAAAGGTCATATAAATAAAAAACTTTTGATAAAATAAAATCTTACATAAAGGGGATTTGAGGTCTTAACATGCGTTTGGTTAAGGAAGATGGAAAAAGAGGATTAATAGAGGTTGTTCCCGAAACCTTGGATGATTTATGGCATCTTTATCATATCATTGGGCCAGGGGATTTGGTTTCATCCCGAACCACACGTAGGATTCAAGATAACACGGGTGAACGCCTTAGAAGCGACCGCGGAATAAAGAAAAGTTTTTTTTTAGGAATAAGGGTTGAAAATATAAAATTTCACCGATATACGGGTAAATTACGTGCCACGGGTGTCATAGAAAAGGGGCCGGAGGATCTGGTCCCACTGGGATCCTATCATACCTTGGATTTGAAATTGCAGAACCCCATTAAGATCCAGAAGGAAGAGTGGTCTAGATGGCAGCGAAAAAGGGTAAAAGAAGCTATAAAATCTTCCATGATACCTAAAGCTTTGGTAGTGGTCATTGAAGGTGATACAGCTGATCTGGGAATTCTAAGACAGTACGGAATTGATTACTACGGCCCCATTATTGGCGGCATCTCGGGTAAGCGAATGGTGATGAAAAATCGAAAGCAAGCACTGGAGAATTTCTACAGCGAGGTGGCCCGGGTTGTAAATGAACAGAAGGGAGTGGAGGGTATAGTGATAGCCGGCCCTGGATTTACAAAAAACGATTTTTTCCAGTATTTATCACAGAAATATCCCGAAAAGGCCAGTATGTCCCGTATAGAGAATACTGGAACCGGAGGCCGAGTAGGGATTAGGGAAGTTATTAAAAAGGGAGTTTTGGATGAAATGGCTACTGAGGGCCGTATCGTCCGTGAAATAAAGGCTATGAATAGAATCCTGGAAGAAATTGGCACATCCCCCTCATCAGTGACCTACGGAATGAATGAAGTCAAAAATGCAGCCATGGCCGGAGCGGTAGAGGAGTTATTGGTTATTGACAATTTATTGAGGAAGAAAGATGTGGAAAAAATCATGAACTTAGTAGAAAATCTCCGGGGCAAAGTTATGGTGGTTAGCAGTGAACATGAAGGAGGTAAACAGCTCACCGCCCTGGGGGGAATGGTTGCACTTCTGAGATATCCCCTGGCTTGATGGTCAAATTTTTTTAAAAGCCCCTGAATATAAAAAATAAGGATAAGAAACGCTGCATAAAACGACTTCTACAACTTGGCTTTATGTATGTAGAGAAATGTTTAAGAGTCAATGGGTGGAGGGAGTTGCATGAAATGTCTTACTTGCTTATTAGCCTGTCCAGAACTGGGCATTATACCTGATCTCTACTGGGATTATTCTCTGAAAAATACTGTATTGGAATAGAACTCATTATCGATAGTAAAAAGCAGAAAACCCTTTTAATACAGTAGATTCTTGGATCCAATTCCAAGACAGAAAAAACTTACTACTACATCAAGAAATCATTTGGTCCGCGCCCAATTAAGGTTGACAACCTACCAAGAGGCATCAGCCTAACCCATTGTTAAATATGGAACATCTTCCTATCTACGAAATCTATTAATACGTTTCTCTTACCCAAAAAATACTCATAGCTATCGGTTCGTAAGTACACTGAACAACAAACATCCCTACATTTTTTTAATTTTTTAAAGGAGCAAGATCAAGTAATTATACAATGCCACTTTTATATATCCAGTTTACAGCGGCGGTCTTACTGTCTGCCATTCTGACTTTAATCTTAAAGGTTGCCTTCGAAAAGATAGGTGGAAACCTTTACACATCTATTAGGGGTGGTACCCCTAGGGCAGTGGGATTAGCACCCTTAACAGTATTGTTTTTATTTTTTACTCCACCGTATAACTTTTTAGTTGCCATTATTGGTATTTTCGCCTTTTTTGATGATCTTATCGGTCGTAGAAAAATTAACTACCTTCCCATTGAATTAGGCCAGTTATCCCGAGGTTTGGGAATGATCATAGTAATGGTGATGGGATACTTCTATTTTGGCCCAGTTTCCATCCTGGTGGCGTTTATGGTACAGCCCTTGAACATCGCAGATATGCAACCTGGAGTTGCGGTGTCAACCATTATTGTTATGGGATCCTGCATGGCGATTCTTCTATATCTGGTTTCAGGAGACCCTTATCTTCCCCTCATTATGATAGCTGCCTGTGTTGGATATGCTCCCTTGGATTTTCAGGGAAAAATCATGATGGGAGAAGTAGGTAACCATTCATTTGCAGTTAGCTTGGGAATACTGTTTGCATTGTCCGGTAATTTTTTGTTCGACTCATATGCGTGGGGAGGTTGGGCTACGTTTTTCTTTGTATTTGCTCTTTTAATACTCACATCAATTTTGATCGCGTTTTTAAGACAAAAAAATCTCCAAAAATTTTTAAAAACCCAATTGAAAATTCCAGACCCTGTTTTTGGTGATTATGTCATGGATGTATTGACTGGCGGCGGGTTGGGCGACTTGTTGCGTCGTTTAATATTCAAAAAAAAGAGTGTAGTTGTTAAAAATAGATTAGGAATACTTCTTGGATTTCGTCGCTTGCTATACAACCCCCACTCTGTAAGTGATTAACAAGAAAATTACAATCTTTCTTACCAAAATATTTTGTAACAATCTCAAATAATAAATCCATCTTAATTAAGATGTTTCAGGATGGTGGATAGAGCTAAAAAAAGTGGTGAAGATAAAAAAAACTATATCGGCCTACAATAGTCTAAACCCAACTTTCATCATTGTCACTTAATAAAGTCCACTGCAAGGATTAAAAGCACTAATGTTTCAAACAAAACTATTGATGTAGTTATAACCTTACAAACTATTAGATAAACGTTTGAATATAATGGCAATTTAACCATTATTAATGAGTTCTAGAAAGGTTTTAATAATTCTGATTACTCGGACATATTAGAATGTTCATAAGTGGTCCTTAATCTAAAATAGGGATTTTCTAAATTAATTGATAAGATAAATATTGGATCCAATTTTTATGAAACCTGTTCAATATGAATATAATAAAGGTTGTTAACTTAATGAATGTGTGATTTAATGAAGGCTCTCTTATTTGTAACTGGAAGAGGAATTGGTGGTGATGCAGTAACCGCTTATAACATCAGCCAAGCTCTTATCAGAAAAGGTGTTGAATGTGAGTTTGTTCTCGACCACACTGCACCCGGATTATTATTTGAAAAAAAAGGTATCAAATGGCATCGGAGCAGTATTCCTCAAGCAGGTGGGCATGCAGCCACCAAATCCAAATTATTCAAAGCATCTATAAAAACCCTGAATGCCAGTTTGGAGGCTGCTAGGCTTTGTCGCCAGATCCATCCCAACGTGGTGGTGGGAGTTATTGGTGGAGGGGCCATCGTTGGATGTATTGCGGCAATAATGGCAAGAATACCAGCCGTAGGAATCCTGATAACACCAATGGATGCTAAAGTGTGTACAAAAATTGCTACAACAATTGTTTTACCTGAATCTAACCTTTTTACCCGAAAAATGAATGATAAGAAAATTTACAAAGCTTATTCACCGGTAGATCCCAAAATTGTGGAGGGAAATCCGGCCCGGGCAATGAAAAAGATCCCTTTGGGGTACGATGCTAATAAACCCACTATTCTCATTTCTTCTGGATCTACACTTTTTGAGGATATGGCTCGCGCTGCAAGTCGTTTAGGAGAAGAAGGGATTGATGCTAACTTGATGGTGGTGGGAGAACCTCTGGAACAGGGATATAAAAAACACTTCAGCTATCCCAATGTTTTCTATCTAGGTTACATAGACTGGATACGTGATCTCTATCAGTTGGTGGATTTGGCCATTCTTACCGATGACGGCATGATGATCCACGAGGCCATGGTATTCCAACTACCAGTTGTGGCACTTTTAGGAGTGAAATATGGCCGCTACCATAATCTGGCAGAAGTATTTGAAGGCGCAGTTCTGGAAAGTAATTTGCAGGATTTACCGGCAGTAGTTAAAAAAGCTTTTAAAGAACTGGAAGATATGAAAAAGAAGACAGAGCACTATGGAAAAGACATATTGGCAGCTGCCGATAACATCGCGGATGCAATTATCCGGACTGCCAAAAAGGAATAATAGAAAGAACAACTATTTTTAAAATGGTACTCTTCACAATGGACACTTATCCGGGTATCTTTTAGACGATTTCGATCACAGCTACCTTTGTTGCTAGATAGTCATGGAGTTGAATCAGTATACACGTGTCTATGAAGTCCAGTTCCTTCTTGGAAGGATATTATAGGATTCATTTCCTATTTTTATTACGTGAATCATTAAATGATATTATTAGCTATACTCGCCAAAGAAGCGTAACAGTTTATACACTGCATCGTTGGAGGGATGCACCTCCAAAAAATCATCAAAATCAGGGGTTTTATATCCATCCCGTATCATTTTAGCCAAATATGCTATGTTGTTCCGTGATGAAGGCGATACTGATGATATTCCCGTAATAGAGCCTTCATCTAAATCTACTGAGACCTTTGTCATTCCGGTTTTTCCTTCCAGCACCCTCCAAAATGATCCTGGCCCCGCAGAACCGGGTATGGTAGCTTCCGTCCCTATCTGATGATCCTGGGGACTTAGAAAACTTACATCATAGTACAGGGATATGGATTGGGGGATCCAACTGTAATCCATGGTCGACGAGATTCCACAGGCATTTCGTGCCGCAATAACTCCTTCCATCCTGGATATGGGTGTGTTGGTAACTCCTCCAATAACGTCCCCTGCAGCGTAGATATGGTTTTTACTGGTTTGCATATGGGAGTTTACTAATATCTCTTTATGGTCACCTATTTTCACCATACCTTGGGTTATTTCAGAGTTAGGAATAAGTCCGGTGGCCAGCAAGACTTGACCTTCAACAGTGTCGCGGGATGTTTCAATTCCATAGTCCGTAATTTCATCCACTTGGGTATATTCGGTGATTTGCACTTTTTGCATTAAATTGTTGATTACATAATCTTTAATTTCGGGATCCAGCATCTTCAAGAATTTGTTTCGGCAAAATATTCTGACCTCCGTGCCAAAAGAAGAAAATATATTGGCAAATTCCGCAGCAATCACTCCACTCCCCACTATTAAGAGTTTTTCTGGAAGATCTTCCAGATGCGGAATGTCTGCGTAGGTTAAGGCGTGTTCAACCCCCTTGATGGGTGGTATCATGGCCCGGGATCCGGTGGCGATGATCAGTTTATCGTAAGGAACTTGATCATCACTGACTAAAACACTACCCTTCTGGATCTGGGCCTCTCCGGTTATTACATCCACCCCAGTGCTCTGGGTTTCATACTCCAACACCTTCTTTATATTCTCCGTGGTTTCATTTAACCTCCTTATTACAGCTGGAAAATTGATTTCGGTTATATTATTACAAATATCAAGTTTCTGATAGTTTTGAGAGTCTAGGTAAAATTTGGCAACTTCGTTGAGGCCACAAACCACCATACAACCCTGATGAAGACATTTACCTCCAATCTTATCCTTTTCTATTAACGTAACCTCTGCTTCCAGTTTGGATGCCTCCATGGCAGCTGATCTGCCCGCTGGACCTCCTCCAATAACCACTATTTTCATTTCAAAGACCTCCTAAAGACTTAGCACATCACTAATTTAATATTTTTAATAATAAATGTATGAATATCTGTGAATTCAACATGATATCAATTATAATTTGAGGACCTCTGCACAATTACGTTAGTAAAAGCATCTCCATTATCAGGATCTTGTGTCGATAGTATGATATTGAACTACCATATATTCCACCCTTACGCAGGAAACCTAAACAGTCGATCACCAGGGTACTTTTCCAATTCGGTAATTGAACAAAGAATTTTGTACTTTGTACATCCTGAAGTTCATGAGTCAATACCTCCAAAACTAAGAATAAAACCGGTAGGGGCTACTTGATTTGAACATCCGGCTCCCTAAATTTTATATCCAGGAGAAGTGGCGAAGTCTTGTGTCGTTGTTGATCCTGATGTGGCTGATGTTCCTAAAGCTGTTGAGGTCGAATCAGCCGTTACGGTACTAGTATGAATGGTTTGAGGAGCTAATTTGCTATTACTCAAAGGTAAGTGTAGGTCAGCTACGCCACATACCTAGTTTATTGATGAATACCTACTTTTTACATTAAAAAAACCAGTATTTTATGTGTTCACTACACTAATTAAAAGGTGGAGGGTGAGGTAAATCATGTTGTTAGGTGATGGTCAGTAGATTAGTTAACATGAATGTAAGAAAAACTCATTCAGAAATATTACTAATAGGGGATGGAAAGAGCTTGCAACATCAATTAACATATTATATATGGTAAGATACTCTATTAACATAACTACAGATACCATTTTTGTAGTGTGTCAAGTAACGGTTCAATGTATTCTTATAAAAAACCATACAATACATATTAAGCTGAAATAAAAAGGTGATAAATAATGTGCATTGCTGCTCCAGCTCAGATTATGGAGATTAAAGATAACGTGGCCATTGTAGACTTTGGTGGAATCCGACAACAAGCTAAGTTGGACCTGGTCGAAGATGTGGAGGTTGGAAAATATGTTTTAGTCCACTCTGGCTATGCCATTGAAGTTTTAACTGAAAAAGCCGCTAAAGAATCTCTAGAGGCTTGGGATGAACTTCTCAAGATACTAGATGAAGAAGAACTGTCCTAATTTCTTTTAAATTTGTATTTCATGAACTATAAACAATAAACTAGTTAACTAATCCAAGTTAACTTCAGGTTTATTAAGTTTCAATGTATTAGTAAATAGACACTCTCTTCACACCGGGGATTTTTAAAAATTGGTTAATCAATTCCCCTTTCACTGGTTTTTCGGTGATAATGGTTAAACGGGGGTGTTCTTCCAGTTCAGGGTCGCCGGCATGGGCCTGTCTGATGCTAATTTTTTCTTGAGATATTAGGTAGGTGGCATGGGCCACTATTCCTGGACTTCCAGCTTCGGCTTCGATTTCCACCACACCAAATCCAAGGTCACCGGCAACATTCTTTAAAAAGGCTCCAGCTGGCCACAAATTACCAAATATTGATTTTAAATCTTCATCGGATAGTATCACATCCACCGTGGATCTAACAGCTCTTCGATCTACACCTGCTGCTCTGGCCAGTGCAACATCACTTATTTCAACGTCACCACAGTATATCTTCCCTTTTTCTCCTACCCTGAGACCCAATTCTACAATTTTACCCGCCACTCCCATACGGGCCGGAAACTTTTCGAACTTGTGCTTGATTCGATCCCACATAAAACCCTCACCAGTTATGGTTTATCAGTGCACCCATATTTAACTTTATGCATAAATTTGTACAATAATGATTTAAATTATACTTTATATTATAGTATTTGGCACTATCAAGAAGGTGTCCCAAATAAATAATCACTGAAATGAGGGGGATTTTTTTGAGACTAAAAATAACAAATTAGCCAAAAGAATAGGACTAGTTTCAACGTTGAGAATAATCTGATTTGAAAGGAACAACTCCTGGATCACAAAGTGTTTTCTGGAATAACCATGAATAAATACTTGAATAGGGAGAAGATCAATTTCACAACTGGGATCAAGCTAATGATGAATAAGAGTTCATTGAATATAAAACGGATGTGTATACTTATCTCAAAAATGATTACATGAGAACGTTAACTAGAATTGGATAAAATAGGGTAAACTATTCCAAAATGTTTAACCTACGCCAGTGAATACAGATTACCGTGTGAACCTATCTTTTTACAAAAAATAGGAAAAATAAATCCATAACCCTTCATTTACCACCATAAAATGGATGATCTGGATATGTGGATCAAAATCTGAGATGTTTATCAAAATCGAGAAAATTAGGTGGAAACTTTTTTCATAGATAGAGCCATGCTGTGTAGACTAACCCCTCTCAAACCGTCGATTGTAAAAAGAAAAGATTATAATAAATATGTCGGCGTTCTATACAGGTATAATTGGTTTAAATCAATAATTAAAATACTAAAATTGATTATTAACTCTAATAATGTATTTAAAAGTCTAATTAAAACAAAAAAAATGGCAAATTGGTAACAAAATAGGTGAATAATATACCGAAGTTACCAATTGCTCCAATTCTATGATAGGTACTGGTGGAATATAAGGTTTTTGAATTATTATATTATTAATTTAATTTAATAACATTTTAAAATTATTCGCCATGATCAATCTATTTTACGGGTATACTCTTAAGGTCAAAATATAATTCTCAGCATAGTTAACCTGGTTAAAAAAAATTACAATTGTATACAGAATATAATGGGCCCGCTGGGATTCGAACCCAGGACCTCACGGTTATCAGCCGTGCGCTCTACCGCCTGAGCCACGGGCCCGCCATAAAATATCAAGTTATCTAAAAAAACTTAGATAGCTCATTAACAACCCTAAAAGTAGAGTAGGTAGATGCAAGGTTTAAACTTCATCATATATATCCTTTTCTAAATTCAGTCCCGGTGAAATAATAGGGCACCACATCTTAAACAGCCACCAGTCACAGTCATTATCTTAAAACAGCTTCTAAGTGTTTTAAACAAGTTTGAAAATCGTCATTTTTGAGAATCATAAGATTAGAACCTAAAGTAGTGCTTATTGAGGACATTGAATATTTTAAAAGGGACATATGCTCTTTTACACTTTTATAATCCTCTAAAACTCTATTTTTTACTACATCTTTGCATCGCCTTTGAAAAATCTCATCATAGGATGCTTCTATGATGATAATAATCTCAGGAGGAATAATTTCAAAGGGCAGTGATATTAAATAACCCTCTCTTGTTAGGTCCACACCATGTAAATCAATGAGAAGATTTTTCACGTTCAGTATGCTAAAAGCTGCAGATTCCCATATTTGGAACTGTAATTCTGGTTTAAGCTGGAGCATAAACTCCATGGTGTGAGCTAAATCCTTTTCAATGGCTATTTCAAGCATCAACTCCCCGTAGTTAATATAGTGATAACCGAGTTTTTTGTTGATGGCTCTACATAGAGTGGTCTTCCCTACTCCAGGCACACCAACCACTGCAACTCGATTCCAGAGGAGCATTTACTTATTTACCATCTCACTGATGGCATCAGCCATCATGTGTCCTTCCACAACTATTTCAACTTTGTCAATGCCTTCCACGCCTTCGGCAGCTTGCCGGGCTTGCATGGCCATGCTAGCGGCACTCATGCAACCGGGGTTAGTTGGTTTTATCACTATTTTTGCGGTTTTATTTTTTTCATTGATTTCTATGTCATCTACAATTCCCATTTCCACAATGCTAATGCGCATGTGGGGGTCTAGTACTACTGATAAGGCTTCTTTAACCTGGTTCATTAAATCTTCGCTCATTTTTATACCTCAAAAAAATAATACAACATATTTTAAGTCTTTAAATAGGTTTTTATCTCATAAATGAACTTTTATAACTTTATATCCACCTATAAAGTTATTTTCTAATGTTTTAGTTCTGGTATTTAAAGTTTGTGAAGGATGAAAAAGATTTTCAGTGCTTCTGGCGGTGTCTGACCCGTACCGCCACTCCTTTTTTGGCTTTTTTCATTTCTTCCCCACTCATAACTGCTTTCCCAACCCCTATCACATCTCCTTTACGAATTATTACCACTTCATCTCGGGGTAATATTTTTGAGTCGGAATCAATAACTCCTGGGGCAAAAAGGGTGTTAGTTTCCAGTTTAAAATCGATTTCCACCCAGTTCAAATCAACTTCACTTAAAAGCTGACCTCCCTTAAGGTTAAGAGAAAACAGGCCAGTATCAAATTGTAAAGTGGCTACCAATTGATTTTCAAAGAACAAATGTTTATTATATCGACCTTTAAGACGATAACCGGAAGGTATGAGCACATCTGCATCTTTACTATTAAACTGATATCGTACTATGGATTTTAAACCATTTATTTCTCTAGCTTTACCTTTAGGTTTACTATAACTCTTCAAAATATTTTTCAAATTCTGCATTGACTCTTGGGAGGTGGTGCGGCCGTCTTCACAGGTAAAATGAGCTTGGGGAATATATTTTTCACAAACATCTTGATAACCTCCTGATACGTGGGCTACCACTTCTATTTCCCCTATGTAAGTTTTCAAACATTCTCCAGTTAGGCTGATCTCTTCTTGTGACCAATTTCCGGTGGTGGGGACATCATAAGATTGGATGGGATATGTTTTCTCCATCTCTCGGGGACATACTCCGAAAGGTGAGGTTAAAATGGCTTCTTGGAATCCTTTAGTTACATTCTGGAAGATACGGTGTGAACGAGAGTGGGAGTAAGGTTTTTTCATGCTGCAAGGTAAAACAACCACCACATCACCTACGGGATCCAAATGGGACATCCTATTCCTCCATCGAACTGCTTCGGGACGATTAAGAGAAGTTTCGGTGGTGCAAAGTACTTTGATCATATGATTCATTTCTTATTTTGGTGGGTATTTCAGATCCTGAAATTTAACACATATCTTGGTGCCGTGGTCTGAATTTATTTCTATTTTACCCTTAATTTGTTCGGTGAGACTATGTATTAGAATCATACCGAGAGATCCACCTTTTTTCTCATGGAGGTCCTGAGGCAAACCTATCCCATCATCAGATACTTCTAATAAAAATTCTTTGTTATCTTTTTCACTAAATTTAACGTTGACAATGCCATTTGAATCTCCTGGAAAGGCGTATTTGAAACTGTTGGTCAGAATTTCGTTGAGAATCAATCCCAATGGAATGGCAGTATTGATATCCAGCATGTGCTGTTCCACTTTTACGTTTAGCTGGATTTTCTGAGGATCCTTGATGTAGGCATGATAAATATCCCAAGCCAAGCTCTCCATATAATCTTGCACATCTATTTTCTTAAGTTCTGCAGATTGATACAACTTTTCGTGTATAAGAGCCATGGTCTTGGCGCGACTCTGACTGTCCTTAAAAATATCCCTGGCTACTTCATCTTCTATGTATCGGGCCTGCATATTCAGCAAGCTGGCCATGATCATGAGGTTATTCTTCACCCGATGATGAATCTCTTTCATCAGCAAATCTTTTTCTTCCAGGGCCTGTTCTAATTGTTCCTCTATTATCTTCCGTTCTGTAATGTCCCTGGCCACATGTACACTTCCCATCACGTTACCATCATCATCATAGAGAGGTGTGGTGGTAATAAGGAAGAATCCGCCTAAATTTTCTTCATGTATCTCTGAATAGTGTTCTTGGTCATCATGTAAGAGCATAGCATGTGGACAAGTGTTAATGGGGTATGATGTGCGGTGGACAACTTCGTAACAATTTTTACCCATCAAATCTTCAGGTTTCATACCCATAGAATTTGCCATACTCTTATTAACCTTCACAACCTTATGTTCACGGTTAATAATGGCTATTGCATCTGGAATGGAGTTGAAAACTATTTCAAATAAATCTCCTGATTTTAAATTTTCTAATTTTATTTTAACTCCCTCCTATTCATATTAGTTTTTTTATAGCGTCATGGATGTTTTCCATTCAACCATTTAAGCCCAGTAAGTCGGGCCAAGTCATAGGTGGTACAGACCAGATCGGTGTGATCCAAGTTAGAAACATTATTTTTACCCACCACACGTACTAAGTTGTTTATTTCCTGATTGGATATTGTAAGGAAGTTTTTTAGCTTTTTGACACCTTCATCCAGATCCAGCTGTTTCATGAGTTGAGGGTTCTGGGTAGTCACTCCGGTAGGACATAGGCCACTGTGACAGATACGATATTGCTCACAGTTAATGGCGATGAGAGCAGCGGTACCCAGATATATGGCGTCAGCACCTAGTGCCAGACATTTGGCAAAATCTGCTGAACTACGCAACCCACCCCCGGCTATTAAAGAGATTTGGTCTTTTAGCCCCATTTTCAACAGGACCTTATAGGCTCGGGGAAGTGCAGCTACAATGGGAATTCCGACATTGTCTCTGATGTAAGGTGATGTGGCTCCAGTTCCCCCTCCAAAACCATCAAGAGCAATAAAATCAATACCTGCCTCTGCCAAAATCTTAACATCATCTTCAATGTTACCACAACCTATTTTGGCACCAACTGGAGACCCTTCAGCTAAATTTTTTAGAGTGGCTATTTTTTCTTGCAGTTCCTGGGGATTATTAATGTCAGGATGGTGAGCAGGAGAGTACGCAGCTTCCCCTGGTTTTAGACCTCTGATACGGGCCACTTCGGATGTGATCTTATCTGCTGGTAGATAACTACCTTTACCAGGATAAGCACCCTGACCAAATCGGATTTCAATGGCCGCCGCATTTTTCATTAGTTCTTCCTTTAAACCGAATCTTCCGGTGGAGTACTGGACTATCATGTAGTCAGAAAACTGATTTTCTTCCTCTAAAACACCGCCCTCACCAGAGTTGAATCCCAAGCCCAATTCTGAGGCAACTCGTCCAATAACAAGTCTAACATTCCTGGAAACCGCCCCAAAACTCATGCCAGAAATTAAAAGGGGTGATGATACTTTAAACGGTTTTTTTGCCTCAGGACCTATGACTACAGTGGTATTTACTGGTTCATCTGCGTTTACTGGAATACGGGATAACTGGGCTGGTATGAAATGCAAATCATCAAGTTTAAATGGCAGTTCCTTCTGGGACCCCATGGATGCCACCATCTCCATACCAGCACTCTTATCTTTAATATCCACCACTTCTTGGTAAGAAAAGGCATTTTCTCTCTTAGAAATTTTACGAATATTTGTTTTACTCTGTCCTGCTTCCATTTTATCGCAGTAATAGATTCCTTTTAGCCCATATTCATAATAAATGGTACACGTATCACATATACAACCATGAGCATTTATATCAGCGTCACTTGCCCCTAACTTGCAGTACAACAACTCACCTTCACATTCGTGAGGATAACTAGGACATAAAGGGCAGTGACACTTGGCCCGATTTTCAGGGGTATCTTCTATCTTACTCCTTAATCTTTGAGCATCCTGGACCATGTTGACTTCTCCTTTTCATAATAATAGAATTTGTTAACCTTTAATCACTCGCCTGTATGAACCTTCGGGGGTCGGTTTCAATATCCACCAGCACTGGTCCCTCCTTATTCAGAGCCTTAGAAATGGCGGCTCTGAGTTTTTCAGGATCTTTCACACGGATACCTGTTCCCCCACATTCCTGGGCGTAACTGGCAAAATCAGGGTTATGAAGTTGGGTCTGCCAGTTAGGATAGTTTTCAACCTTCTGTTCCTGCATGATCATGGCCAACTGGTGATTGTTCATCAGGAATACTTTCACCGGAAGTTCATATTTAACTGCCGTTAAAAAATCGGCCATGACCATGGAAAAACCACCATCCCCAGTAATACAAGCCACTTGTCTATCAGGATAGACTAATTGAGCAGCCAGAGCAGCGGGGAGCCCGAATCCCATGGTTCCCAGATAACCGGACATCAACATTTTCTGGGTCTTTTTCATCCAGAAGTTACGGCCAAACCACCATCCATTTTCACCGGTATCCAGTGTAATAATGGCATCTTCGGCCAGTTCTTCGTTAAGGACTTTTATAATGTATTGTGGTCTAACTGGAGTTAGAGTACCATCGGCCTCTTCCTCAAGAAGGTCTAGCCACTCCTGTCTTAGATTTTTAATCTTTTCACGGTACAGAGGACGTTTTTTCTCCTTCACCAATCCTAATAACTGGGGAAGAATTTCCGCACTGTTACCTAGAAGCCCCACTTCTACTGGATATTGCCGGGCGATCATCATGGGATTCAAATCTATTTGCACAGTCTTTTTAGGAGGTATCTGGGTCATATCTGAGAATGAAGAGCCAATTACAATTAAAAGATCACAATCATCCACCAGAACCGTGGATGCAGTGGAGCCTATGGTGCCATGACTACCTATGTAGAGTTCATGATCTTCATCAATAACTCCCTTGCCACGGAAGGTGGTGGTTATAGGGGCATCAATTTTCTCAGCAAATTTTAATAGGACATCTCCCTGGCCCATAGAACCAAAGCCAGCGAGTATAACTGGCTTTTTAGCTTTATTAATTGTTTGGGCTGCTTGCAGAACCAGAAACATTGGTTGGGACAGGGCTTTATTGGGAAAACTTCCTTCGAATGGAACGGGATGAGCCCGGAAGGGTTCCTTCTGCACATCATTGGGCATACCAATGTGTGATACGCCCCCTTCTAAGAGGGCATGCTTTATTCCCAGGGTAACCAGATTAATGGTTTGTTGAGGGGACATTAAGATTTTGTTGAAGACGGTGAGAGGTTCAAAGAAGGAGTGCTGATCGATTTCCTGAAAAGAACCAGGGCCTAAAAGCTGTCTTTGCACCATTCCGGTGATGGCCAGCACTGGGGCATGGTCTAATTTTGCATCGTAGAGTCCAGTTGCCAGATTAGTGGCTCCTGGACCGGCTACTGTTAAACAAGCTGCCAAATGTCCAGTTAATTTACCATAGGCAGAGGCCATCATGGCGGCAGTCTGTTCATGACGCACCTGTATGTACTTAATCCGGTCTTCTTGGCGGATAGCATCCACCACACCCAGTGAAGAAGTACCTGGGATGCCGAACACAAATTGAATACCCCATTCTGCCATCTGATCCACCATAACTTCAGAAACCGTGGAATCCACATCTTTGTATTCTAAACTAGCACTCAAAAGTACGAAGGTTGATAGTGGTGAATTGCAAACCGGGCATCGCCAGTTTTCGGGCAAATCTTCAAATTTAATTCCTTCCCGTTCTTCATCAAAGATGTAATTACATACCGTGCATCTGTACCTGGCCATTGCAATCTCCTCTCATCAATCTATAACTTATATATCTATTGGTTTTGAAATTAATAAAGACATCTTTTGGCAAAAAAAAACAATGATTTAAGATAATTTAGAGATTTTAAGAATTTTTTTATTTATATAGCCTAAAATAAAAGGTAAGTTATGGGGAATTTCAAGATTCACTGTCGGGATGAAAATGAAAAGTTCATCCCCACTCGATCCTACCAAGAACTACTAAGGCACTTTTCAAAGTTTAAAAAACAGCATGGCATAATATTGCATGTAGTTGGTGCTCCAGGGATAGGAAAATCTACTAATATTTACCAAGCCTCTCAAGAGATAGGTTTGAAAGTTTATGAGGCTTGTTTAATTCTGAATAGCGAAAAAATGTCGCCGAAAGTAGTGTTTGACCTTACTCTGGATTTTATGAAAAAAGATCTGGGTATTAAAACTGATCTGGCACTTTATCGTAAGCTAAAAGAATTTGATATGGTATTATTTGCTGATAGATTCCATGACTATCATCGTATAGATCCTGCTACAGTTGGATTCAGCCAGTGGACTGCTAATAAGGGATGGAGTGCAGTTCCATATTATTGGTACTGCATGAAAGAATTCTTGAAACAAAAAAATGAGTTTAGAAACTTAAATATTGTTTTCCAGACATCATGGAGTGTCCATTTAGGTGGGAGGAAACGAGACCTTTTCACGGAGCTGGGCCTTATTTCCAGAATTTCACTTTTTCTTTTAAAAATTCCATTTCAAGTGGTGGAGATATCTTATTCCCCTTTAGAAACTATAACTATTGTGAAAAGCCATTTTCATAATGTTGATGAGGATAGAATTAAGAAAAAAATTGCACTCTACAATTGCAAGCCCAGATTTATATGTGAAGCCCTTAAAACTGGGAATAATAAGTATGGATAGGGAAGTAAATGAATGATGTCCTTTTAACCCTTCTCAAATCCATTCGGATAAGCTGGGCATCAAAAAATGTGCACATGTACTTACTGGCACTTACTTATGTTTATTTTGCTAATCAACCCATAAATAATCCCCTGCAAATAGTGGGGGGTCTACTTTTAGTGTCATTTTTTTGGGGAGCATTGTACACTCTTAATGACCTTACAGATCTTGAAATTGACCGTAGGGATCGCTTAAAAAAAAACAGGGCATTTATACAGAATGAAGTGGATGAAAAATGGATCATAAACTTTGTTGTTATCCTACTGGTAATGGTTCTCAGTTTAGCCGCGGTGTTCATGCCAGTTTCATTCACACTAATTCTGATTCTGATGTTGTTAAACCAAATAATCTACACACTGCCTCCGATGAGATTAAAAGAAACACCTTTTGCTCCATTATCTAGTACAGCCACTAACTCTGTTTTGAGATTGGCTTCCTGTGCAGTTTTGCTGGGTAATATTTTTATCGTACCGCCCATTGTGTATATTTTCATGTTCATGGCTGGGATGGCCACATATCTCATGTACAAGTCTAAATCGAGGGATGCAAGTATTGTGGGAGTGTTATGTGGATTGGTGTTGGTTTATATTATTTATTCCGGTGAAATGAATTTAATACAATTTATGGTGGCATTGGTTCCATCAATTGCCGCCGGAATACCCCTATACCTGTCAATATTCACCAGTCAGGAACGAATGCTCAAGTTGGCTGACATTCTATACCACCAGGTAGCCTTAGGTTTCTTCCTTATATGTATCCTTATTATCATTTTCTAAAAAAGGCTAAAAGTATTTTAGGAGTAGGTTAAAAATAACCCTAAAATATTATAAACAACATCAAATCCTAAAATATCTTTCCTAATTTTAAAAGAGCCTTAGGAGAAACTTTAATCAACTTTTTTATGAGTTCACTGGTGTTAATTACGTCAAAATCCGTCTTCTGAAATGCTTCTGCTATGGAATCCAATTCTTCATCGGACAAGTTTAACAAATATTCCTTGGCTTTAAGATACTTCTTAAAGGATTGGCCAACTTCATCCTGGCAGCGTTTTTTATAGTCCTTCAAATCTTTGGCCGACCATGATTCGTTTTTGATAGCCCTTGCAGCTATTTCTCCCGCTATTCGTCCGCCAATCATGCCACTGGTAATTCCGCCACCAGTAAGTGGGTTTACCATCCCAGCTGCATCTCCCACCACCAAAACATTATCTGTTACCAGATCCTTGATCACTCCACCCACAGGATCACCGCCAATGTTCAATTCTACTGGCTGAGCATTCTGGGTGGCGGGGTTTTTATCCACAAATTCTAAGAGGTGTTGGTAAGCGGTTTTCTCGGTGAGAGTATTCAGGATGCCTAATCCCACGTTGGCTATGTCATCTCCCTTGGGAAATATCCATGCATAACCCCCCGGGGCTACACTACCGAAATAGAATTCGATACAGTCTGGTTCTGCCATTTCTACGTTAACCATTTCGAATTGGGCACACGATTCCATGTTTTTAGGTTTGGTGCCAGTTTTAAGACCAGCCCAACGGCCCACTCTTGACTCGGGGCCATCGGCTGCGATTATGATCTTAGCTTGGATCTCAAAATCGTGATCCATATGCTCTGCCGAGACTATTACTCTATCTCCATCTCTTTCCAGACCAGTGGCCAAAGTTTTAACCATAATTTGTGCTCCGGCCCGGGCAGCATCCATGGCCATAAATTTGTCGAAAACTTTTCTTTCCAGGATGTAACCTGCTTCAGGAAGTTTAACCTTGTCTTCATCCAAAATTACATCTGTACCATTTGGTGAGACCATACGCACCCCACTAAGTTCTTTGGTTATCCAGCGGGGGTTTGGTTCAATGCCCAGTTCGCTGAGGCCTTCTTTGGACACCCCCTCAGCGCAACGTTTGGGGGCCCCTATTTCCGATTTTTTATCGATGATGAGCACTTCCGCTCCGTTTAAAGCAGCGTGTTTAGCTGCAGACGAGCCGGCTGGACCGGCTCCAATTACCAGGATATCAACTACTAACATTAAAAAGCACTCCCTTATTTTTTTAAGGCGTTCACAGGACATATCTGGATGCAGATCTGACAATCTTTGCATCCTTCCTCCTTAAATCTTAGACTTAATTCTCTTACTTCGATGAGGTTGCGAGGGCATACTCCAGCACACTCCCCGCAGTACATACACCATTCCTTAACAATCATAGATATCATCCTTTAAAAGTTAGACAAGTAATTTGGTTATCTTAGTATTTAATGACTGGGATATTTATAAAATTGGGTTTAACAACCCGAATTTAAGGGGGTGAACGTTATCTGTAATCCAGATCTCCTCCACTGTAGAGTAGTTGGAGTTCAATGAAGTTTCCCAACTCGAAGTTTCGGTAGGGGCTGTAAATATAGGGAAAGATCATCCCTTTAATGATGTAGACGTAGGCAGGAATTAAACCATATTCTCTCCGGAGAATATCAAAATACAGTGGAAAACCACAACCCTGTACAAATATTGGGTTTCCATTACGAGCGTTACCATGCCAAGCTATGGGTAGAGGTCCTTCCTGTCCGTTTTCCCGGGCGACTTGCTTAACATGTTCCATAGCCTCTTCGTAGCTGTTGAAAACAATTCCATCGGATTTATATTTGTAACGCCCATCTGGGGCACCGAAAAGCGCTATTTTTAAAGAATCAGTGTAGTTTGTTGGCCCTGTGGCACCAGTTCCCTGGGTATCTATGAAGGCCAGTTCAATGATGTAAACATCTTCTTCCATGTAACTACGATAATTAGAACTTCCACCGAAATGGGTTATTAAAGCACATTTTGAACCCCTTTCCTTAGCGTATCGTGCTAAGAGCTTTGAATGAAGATGTCCAGGGTAAAAATCAGGGTTCATCACCTTTACGAAGGCTACACGTCCCATGGGTTCAAGATCACTGCTGGAAACCACAGCATAGGAATGTACTATCATGAGTCCTATTACAGCCATCAGGATAACTGCGCTGACAGTTTTGCAGTTCATTATCTAAACTCTGTTTTGATTTATTAAAGTTTGTTGTAAGAACATTATATGCCCCAAAAATAGTTAAAATGAATGTTTAAATCATTTTTGAGCTTTAAAAGTGCATGTTCCAACCAGCATTCTAACATAGGCAGGCCAGGAATGTATCTAATTTTCCATTTTTAGCAATTAAAATGTTCTTTTTTTTAAATATTTCATAATTTTTAGCTGATTCCAGAATTTGCAAACCCATAGCATCAGCTTCCAGGGCTAGTTCCACTTCCCCTTCCTCTAAGGCATGATCTAATATGTCCCTTATCTGGGCTGACTTCTCTGGATCAAGAGCATCCAGGTACTCGATACGATGGGGGATATGAATATCCGCTTGGAGTTCTTTATTTAAAATTAAAATAACCATTTCAGCTTGAACATGCTTTATTGCCTCGTTTATAAGATTATTTTTGATATTAGTGATTAATATGGGCATAAATACTCCTAACGTACTATTTGATCATGAGAGACATTATTCCGCCTTTTTTCACGGGTTTTAGGGATGGATCAGATGGCATCATATTAACCATCATCTCTTTGGTGGCTAGCTTGCTGATATATTCAAATATCATCTTGTAAGCCGTGCATTGGGGGTCAACGTTCTTTATATGACCTTCATCTGATTTTAATGCATTATAGGGACAGCCACCACGACACATCTTAATGAAACGACACTTCTTACAACTCTCATCAACCAAGTCCATGAAACTCTGGATGACCTTCCAGGCCTCTGATTTTTGCAGATCTTCCACAGTGGGTTTGTCACGCACGTTACCCATCACATACTCCGGCATCTCCACGAAGCGGTAGCAGGGATAGATGTTCCCCTCAAAATCAACAGCCAGAGTATCGCCCAAGCAGTCTGCCAGTACACAGACCGTACCCTTTCTTATGAAGTAGCTCTTACAGAAGTGGTCGAAGTCGCTGATTTTAATCTCATCCATATGCTCCAGGTACATGTCTAAAAGTTTTATTAAGAGTTCCCCATAATCTTCAGGGGAAAGAGCCCAGGGATCTGAGTTATCACCCCTTAATGATGGAAGGGCCGGGTGTAACTTGAGGTTGTATCCGCATTCTAAAAAATAACTGAATATCTCATCCACCAAGTCCTTGGAATAAGAAGTGAAGGTACAAATGAAATTCACTGGTAAATTATTTCTACGGGCAATATCATATCCCGCCATGGTTTTATCGAAATATCCCTCTCCCCGTTGCAGTTCGTTAATATCCTTAGGTCCATCCAGACTGGAACTCACTGCCACATCATAATTTCGCAGCAGTTGTGCTAGTTCATCGTTTAAAAGCCAAAGATTACTTTGTAGTGAGAAACCAGCTTCATTTTCTTCAAGCCCTTCTTTTAACATGGGAAGGGCTTTTTTATAGAAATCATATCCAGCCAGCAGGGGTTCTCCACCATGAAAAGTAAAGTGCACAGGTTCGTCCCGGTAATTTTTGAGCCAGTCCACCACTAATTCGATAATTTCAATATCCATCACGCCTGCATTATCCTTGGAACCCCAGCAGTAGCTGCAATTGGAAGGACAGTTCAAGGTTGGTACTAACATAACATGGTACATTTTTTATGACTCCATTTTAGGGATTGGGGAAGATACCTAGTGGAAAGCAATGGAAAATAACTTTAATCTGCACTAATCATCTTCGCCTTTTTTAAAGACGTAACCACATTCGCTACAGACAAAAGCCCTGGTGGATCCATGGGCGTGATATTCGGGATCCAGTTTTCGCTGGATCGTTTTGTCCTGACAGCCACATTTGGGACATTGTTCATCAAGTTTACCTAGTTTCATGGGGGGGGTGCCTCCACATGGTTTCTACTCTTAATCTTAGGCTAGTTGCTATAATAACTTACCCCTCAATTTTTCTACTTTCAACCAGATTTACCATAAAAATCTTGAGGCAATTGGCCCTGTTAATAAGTCCCAGTGTGTCCATAATCATATCGTTCTCTTTACCAGAAGCTTAGATCAATAGGTATAATCTTTTATTAGTCACCATTGATAATTGTCTACTAACAGAAAAATAATAATGGTAGTTGTGTTGCAAATTCTGCCCCAACTGTGAAACTGTAGTAAGTGATGTAAAATTTTTTCCAAATTGTGGGGAAAGCCTAAGTATAACCTAGGAAACAGCATCCAAACCTAATCAGGAAATTATAGCTGAAACCATGAATATGCAGTTAGCCAGTTGTGAATAACGCCATGCAAAATGATTGGGATTAGAAACTTTTGAACTGGAGAATGAATACATTATGAACATTAATTTTGAATGACAGGGTATGAAGGGAGGATACAACATTTTTTGAAGCGTTCAGTTACCAATCCATCATTCTCAATACAAAAATCCCGTTTTTCCCTGGTTTTTTAGATGAAATGATTTGCAGTGAAAAATGAAATAGAATTGTGAAAACATGATTTATAAAAATGAGAATTTATTGGATGTTCCTGGTGTGAAGGGAAGTTATATTTCTGGAATTGAAATAAAAAGTTTGAAAAAGATTCCAGATGAGCGTGGTAGCATTTACCATATGCTGAGGGCTGATGAAGAAATTTTCACGGATTTTGGCGAAATCTACTTTTCAAAGGTATATCCTGATGTGATCAAAGGCTGGCATCTACATCAAAAGATGATACTGAACTACGCCGTTATCCATGGGATGATAAAACTGGTTCTCTACGATAACAGGGAAGATTCAAACACCCATGAAAATTTAATGGAGATTTTTATGGGTGATGATAATTATATCATGGTGAAAGTACCCCCCCTAATATGGAACGGTTTTAAAGGAATAGGGAATACTCCGGCCATTGTAGCTAACTGTGCCTCCATACCTCATTCTCCAGATGAGATATTAAGAAAAAATCCTTTTTCTGAAGAAATTGGTTATAATTGGGGTTTAAAACACGAATAATCCATCAAAGATCCATTATTTGATTTATTAATGATTATTTTTTTGTTTCTTTACAGGATTTATCTGTTAAGCAATTATCTATAACTCTTTTTTACAAAAATTATTGCTTGTAGTTAACAATGTTTATATATTTAGTCAATTATAATGTTGGTTAGATGTGGGTGGGGTTAGTATTATCGATGAAAATTTGCCGTTAGTCAGTGTGTTAATGTCGTGCTATAACCATGACAAATTTGTGGGGGAGGCTATTGAAAGTGTTTTAGGCCAGACTTTCCCTGATTTTGAGTTTATTATTCTTGATAATGGATCAACTGATGGATCTACACAACTAATTAAAGATTATGAGAAAAAAGATGATAGAATTAGGGCCATATTCCATAAAAAGAATGTAGGGATTCCTAGAGCACTTAATCAATTGATAGATAGTGCCGGAGGAAAATTTTTAGCACGCATTGATTCAGATGACGTGTGGATGAAAGAAAAGCTTGAAAAACAACTAAAAATCATGGAACAGGATGATAACTTAATAATATGGACCGAAGCAGAATTAATAGATGCTGAGAGTCTCTCACTGGATCAAAAATTTACAGAACGGTACGAAAACCTGAAAAGGGATGGGGATATTTTCGATCAACTTTTGGCAGGGAACTACATCTTCTGTTCAAGTATGATGTACAAAAGAGAAAATTTGGAAGGAATCAGATATAATGAAGATATTAGGAACCTAAATGATCACAAATTTAACCTAGATTTATCATATCAGTATGAATACTATTTTATACCAGAAGTACTCTCAAAATACAGGTTACATGGCCGAAACACTATTTTTTCGGATATGGAAGGATGGTATAAAGATTATATGGCTATTGGTAAGTTCATTGCCAGAGAATACGGTGATAGACTTAGTTCTCGACAAAATAAAAAGAAACTGTTCCACTTGATCTTTACTACACCCTTTTATAGCGCCGTAAAACAAGACCCCTGGAACAAGTTAAATCTGATTTATGGGCTAAAACTTCCTCCTTACGCTATTTACACACTTATTAAACTATATTTTCAGAATCATAATGGCCAGAATGAAGTATATAAAAGCACTTCAAAATGAATTCTTAATAACCATTAAGGGGATTATAATCCTGAAAAAAACTTTTTAACCATGGAAATCACGTAATTCATTTTTTGTTCTGCTATTCCGGGATATACACCAATCCAGAATAGGTTATTCATCACCAAATCAGTGTTTTCTAAGGAACCAGCCACCCTGAAATTTACATCTTCATAAGCTGGTTGCCGGATTAAATTTCCTCCAAATAGCATTCTGGTTGCTATTTTATTATTTTCCAGAAAATTAACAATATCATCACGATTGAAAGGTGCATCTTCCCTCACCAGAATAGGGAAACCAAACCAACTGGGTTCTGCCCCTTTTTCTACTTGGGGTAGGATCAAATAATTCTCATGTTCCAAAAATAGGTCTTTAAGGATTTCAAAATTCTTGATTCTATCTTGAATAAACTTTGGTAACTTTTCCAGTTGTCTTAAACCAACTGCAGCTTGCATATCGGTGACTTTAAGGTTATACCCGATGTGTGAATAGATATATTTATGATCATATCCATAGGGCAGAGAACCCAATTGCCAGTTAAATCTGCGGCCACAGGTATCATCATGGCCAGGGTCACACCAACAATCTCTTCCCCAATCCCTAAAAGAGGCCACAATCTCTTTAAGTAGGGGGTCGTTGGTTAAAACTGCTCCTCCCTCTCCCATGGTTATGTGGTGAGCTGGATAAAAGCTGAGGGTCGACAAATCCCCAAAGCTACCAGTATACCTATTTTTGAATTTAGAACCCAGAGCATCACAGTTATCCTCTATAAACCAAAGATCATGTTTTTTAGAGATTTCAGATATTTTTTCAATATTAAACGGGTTTCCCAAAGTGTGTGGTATGCATATCGCTTTAGTCTTCTTTGATAAGGCTCCTTCAATGAGATCCGCATTTATGTTGTAGTTTCCAAGTTCCACGTCAACAAATACTGGTTTTAACTGGTTTTGTATTATGGGATTCAAAGTGGTGGGAAATCCACAAGCAGTAGTGATAACTTCATCTCCAGGTTTCAATCTCCTGTCACCCAATTTAGGGGAAGTTAAAGCTGAAATTGCCAGTAAATTAGCTGATGACCCGGAGTTGGTGAGAAGACAATGTTTAACACCTAAAAAATTGGCAAGTTCCTTCTCTAAACTATCAGCATATCTGCCAGCCGTTAACCAGAAATCAAGGGCAGAATCAACCAGACTAATCATTTCTTTTTCATCATAAACTCTTCCAGCATAGTTAACGCTGTCCTGGCCAGGATTGAATGTTTCCTTTGATTTCCTCAATTCGTAGATTTCGGCAACTTTTTTATGGATATCGCGTCTTATCTGTTCTTCCATTTTACTCCCCAAAACCGTTTTTTTTGGTTATACATACAGTTATAGTTTAATTTCCAGACCATCATAGGCGTATATGATGTTTTTGTATAATTTCTTCATGGACTCTTTAGATTCCAGTCTTTCTTCATGGGTTCTATAGATATTGGCATCAAAATGGGTGAGGGCTAATCTTTGGGCCTGGGCTTTTAAAGCTATTTTAGCAGCGTCAAAGGGGTTTAAATGGGGCCAACCAGGATAACTTTCTCCCATTTTCAGAGAACACTCGGTTATGAGTAAATCAGATTTATAACCCAGCTCCTCCACATTTTTATGGGGTCCGGTATCAGTGCAATAACTTATGATCCTTTCATCCACCTCAAAACGATAGCCTAAACATGGTGAGGCGTGTGGCAGAAATTTACATCTAACTTTAAATGGCAGATGATGAACGCCTTCTCCAATTTCATGTAAATGGACTTCAAAGGGTAATTCGCTGAAGGGAACAGTGTAAGGATAGTTAATGATCTTGTTCAATCTTTTGCGGGTTCCAGGTTGTCCGTATATATGGAGGCTATTATCAAAATTGAATTTATTCAGTATGTGCAGGCCTTCAATATGATCCAGATGAAAATGGCTTAAAAAGAGATAAATAGGTTTTATAGTGTCTTTTAAATATTCATCCAGTTTATAAATCCCGTTTCCAGCATCCAGCACGATATAATAATCATTGGTCTCCAGTAGGGTGCATACTGTATTTCCGGTGCAGGTATCATACCAACCATTTGTTCCCAGGAAAATGACTTTCATAAGATGACCTTTCTTACATTAGTAATACTCTAGTGTATTAATTGATGGATAAGAAATTTTGGTACCATTGGATTGTTTTTTCGAGTCCTTCTTCCAATTTGTAGTGAGATTTCCACCCTAATACAGTATGAGCCTTTCGAGAGGATAAATACTGCTTTTCTATTTCGTTACTGGATTCATTGAGTATAATTGGCTTCAGATCGCTATTCATGACCTTTAAGATGGTGTTAACCATTTCCAGTACTGTCATTGGTTCTTCGTTACTGAAATTAAAGGCTTCTCCATGGATCTTTTTATCCATTTTTTCTCCCAGCAACATATAAGCTTCAGCTCCATCTTCGATATAAAAATAATCCCTTATCATCTGCCCATTACTGCGAATAATGGGTTTTTTACATTCTAATATGGATCTAATGGTCCCCGGAATGAGACGATTAAAATTCAGATCTCCTCCTCCGTAAAAGTTTCCACAACGAGTAATGCACACAGGAAGATCATAGGTCTGGTGGTATGCTCCGCATAAAAGATCAGCACAACTCTTGGAAACATCGTAGGGATGTTTTCCTTCTAAAGCTGTTTCCTCACTATATGGGAGTTTTTCCTGGCTTCCATATGCTTTATCACTGGAAGCTACCACAATTCTTTTCACAAGAGGAGATCTGCGAGAGGCTTCTAAGATGTTCCAAGTACCTTTAATATTGGCTTCAAAGGTAGAGAGAGGGTTGCGGTTGGCAATGGTAACGATGGTCTGAGCAGCTAAATGGAATACACAATCTACTTCATATTCATTGAGGATTCTCTCCAGAACAAAGTAATCTTCAATTTCGCCCCGCACAGTTACAATTTCGTCTTGAAATCCTGACCAGTTAAGGTTAGATTTTGGTACCGCATCACGAATTAGTCCAATAACGTTGGCGCCATTATGTACCAGTTTTTTTGTAAGCCAAGAACCTAAAAGGCCTGTGCATCCTGAAATGAAGACGTTTCGATCTTTCCAGAATTCGTGGTTCAATCATCTTCCTCCTTCTACCAAACCTTCCAAGGAGGATTTTTTCTTTTCCAATATTCGTTTAAATTTTCCAACTCCCTGTAGGTGTCCACACACTGCCAAAAACCTTCATTATAATAAAGCATTAAATTTCCGTCACTTGCCAGATTTTCAAGTGGAGCTTGTTCCATGATACAATCGTCAGCATCACTCAGATAATCAAAAAAACCGTTGTTGAAAACGAAAAATCCACCATTTATTAGATCAGCCTTAGTCTGTGGTTTTTCACTGAATCTAGTAATTTTATTTTTTTCCACAGAAAATTCTCCAAACCTTGAAGATGGATGAACCCCGGTCATAGTTCCTATTTTGCCATGTTTTTGGTGGAACTGTACCAGATCCTGAATATCAATACGGGCCACTCCATCCCCATAGGTGAGCATGAAGGTGTCTCCATCAATGTATTTCTTAATTTTCTTTACCCTGGCCCCAGTCTGGGCATCTTCCCCGGTATCGGCTAGGGTGACTTTCCAATCATCGTTTCCGTTTCTGTTGTGAATATCTAGTTTACCTTTGTTGGATAAGTCGATGGTAAAATCATTGTTCATGATTTCGTAGTTGAGGAAATATTCTTTAATCATATCTCCCTTATATCCCAAACATATCACAAAATCTGTAAAACCATGGTAAGCATAGATTTTCATTATGTGCCAAAGAATTGGTTTTTCACCTATTTTTACCATTGGTTTGGGACGATATTCTGTTTCTTCTCTCAACCTGGTTCCCTTTCCCCCACAAAGAATCACAACCTTCATTCTCATTCCTCCATACCTTTTATAAGATTTATTCATACACTTTCTTAATGATTCATTTTTTCATGTTTTCCATTATATTACAGATAAGGGCAGAATCAGAAATACCATTAAATTTGCTAGTCCGTGGGAGATGCTTATTCCTAATATACTGCTTGTTTTTTGGAAAACATATCCGTAAATGATGGAAACACCGAAAACGAAGATTAAGTAGGGAACAGAATTCCATGCAAGATACTGGGTGGTGAAAAGTGTTGACAGGAATAACAGTCCCCCTAATTTTCCCATTAAATCATCGGCTTTTTGTTGGATTATCCCCCTAAAGATCAATTCGAGAATAAATCCAGAACCTATGAGGACAATCACGCTTAAGATCATGTAAGGCATGTCTAAATTCGGTGTGATGGTTGCTGGTTTCAATAATATATACTCGATAAATCCTACCGCCAATCCCACCCAAATAATTACAAGCTGTACCGGCAGTTTTTTCAGGTTTAAACCAACATCGGATATACTAAGTTGCTGACCACGCATTAAGAAGATACATGAAACGATTAATGGAAATATTATTAGGGCTAGCCAATATACAGGCCCTATTTCTGTCATGGATATACTTAAACTCATAATTCTCAGGAGTGGAATTAAAATCAGGGCTTGTAAGAGATGGGAGAATTTGGCGGAGGCAGATAAGGATGATAGGACAACTAGTGATGTGATGATTACTATCAAAAATAATAAGCTCCATGATGGCTTAACAGTAGTTATAGCGATCTCTGCTGCAACTAAGGAGAGTGCATAGAGAAGTAGAATTATCCCCATTTTCCTTGTAAAATGAACTTCTGATTTTTCTACTTTCAAAGTTTCTATTTTCAGATTACTCAGTTGTAGGAGCTTTTTATGCTGTTCAAGTAATTTATGGGAATCTGGACTCTCTATAGTCCCTTTATCATTTTCTTTTAATCCCATAATAGATCTCCTACCTTTATATGCTGACATAGATTAATTGCAATTTTTGATTTGAAGTTTTCAGGAGTGTAGTTGTATCTTATTAAGTCATGATTCATAATAAATATTGTGACATTTCAACAGGATGCTAATGTGTGCACAATTTTTTATTTGCTAAAATATTTCATTAAGTTAATTTTCCCAGTCAAAATGAACATTTAATGATTGTTTAATTTTTAAAATAATAGAATAACTCAATTATGTGAGAAATAAACATCAAATTGAATAGGTGGTTATAAAATTAGCGATGTATGCAACTAAACATATCAAAACTAGTAACAATGGAATAATTATCATATTTAAGCTGGTGTCAAAATTTGCTAATTTAGTACTTTTATGAGTCTTGGAACTCACAATTACTTTTAGGGCCAAGATTAGAAGGAGAAAAATAACTACAAAAAAACTATTGCCAATTAAATCTCCTATAAACACCGGATCAATTCCTGAGGATAATGTGGTGGAGTTAAAATAATAAATCATAAGAGAAATTATTCATTTTTTTTTATATAAATTGGGCTGAAGATTTGGCTGTGTTGAAATAATTTTATTGGTAACTCAACCTTCATTGTAATCATCGGTAAATTATTTATTCATCTACAGATGCAGTGAACGGTACGCGTTCTGGTCGTTTGGTAATTTGTAAAGCAAGAACTCTAAATTGTTATTTGGAGGGCTTGAAGTGAAAATAAATGTTATTTCTTTTTTTTGGTTATTGTCAAGGCTGAATATTCTGTTTTCAACGATATTATTGTTTTTTTTCACTATCAACTGATAATTAGTGGTGTTATGTTCATGGTTTATCACTCCAATTATCACTTTACCCTGTTGGCCTTCTATCAAGTTAGTGGGATAATTACCGGCTTTACCATCTGGCCCGAGCAGATAAAACTCAGTAAATGGTTCTGGTTGTACTGGACTTATTATCAGATACACGGTAATAGCTATGAAGACAAATAGGATGGCAACGAGGATTATTGAAATGATATTCTGGTTTTTGGATTTGTCTTTGAAGGCCTTTTGAAGTTTACTTTCATGGTTCGTATTTTTAGTGTTTTAATTCACTAAACAGCTAATTTTTTTGCATATCCAAGAATTATGGGGTGGACACGATTATTTCATCTATATTATTGATTTTCAGAACTATTATCTCATAATGTTGATGGAGATGATTAGCTGTTTACTGCACAATAAGTACTAAATTTTTAGAGTATATCAATTTTGCTTTGCACTAACAAAATATTTAAAATAGGTAATCCAAAATATTTTTGAAGCTGAGGTTTTTTAGTATGATATTTGTTTATATCCAGTAATATTTCTTATTAATCAAAAATTAAGTTTAGCTGAGGTGGTTTGGAGAATGAAAATGTTGGGGAGCACGTTATAATGGAGTGTCCTCTTGTTTCAGTGGTTATACCTACTTTAAATTCTGAGAAAACCCTAGAAGCATGCTTGGATAGTGTGGGAGGTCAAACCTATCCCAATATAGAGATTGTAGTAGTGGATGGTGGATCTGTTGACCGAACTGTGGATATAGCAACTGCAACTGGAGCTAAAGTAATAAATGCTAACGTACAAAGCATGACAAAACAGACAAACATTGGAATTAATGGCTCTCACGGAAAATACCTGTACAGGGTTGATTCTGATGTTATCTTGGATCCTGATATTGTAGAATCAAGTGTAAATAAATGTGAAACCGAAGGATATGATGGAGTATGCATATTCTGGTTACCTGATGAATCCATCAGTTTCTGGGCAAAGATTCGAAAAATCGAAAAGGAAAGTTACATTGAGCATCCCAATTATGTGGGTGCTACTAAATATAATAAAAATGTCTTAGGAGCTAGATTTTTACGCCGCGACGTTCTAGAAAATATAGGTGGCTTTGATGAAGAAATTCCTACTTTAGGAGAAGATTATGCTCTATACAATAAATTAGCTAAGAGTGATTTCAATTTTGCCCTTATTAATTCCAGGGAAAGGCACATAGGAGAACCCAGAAAGATCAAGGACATAGTTAGGAAAAATTTCAGATATGGAACGGCACTAACCGCATTTATAAAGGAACAAAAAGGTGGTCTGAGACAATTTGCCCCTACAGGGAGAACATATCTAAAAACTGCATTTAAAAGAGCGTTTAAAAAGGATTTTAAACTTTTTTTGGGCCTTATCATATATATTTTCACTGTTTACGCATCAACGGCTACAGGAATGGTTTATTACCGAGTAACGAAAAAAACGAAACGAGTAGCCTAGATGGGGGAGTTGTAATGAAAATTCTTTTAGTAAACCATTCGGAGATCACCTCCCCTGGAGGCGTGCACAAAAATATTGTAGAGATATCCAAAAACCTTTCAAAGAGAGGACATCAAGTAACTGTACTCCAAAGTAACACTATGAACCTCCCAAATCACGAGTTTTATGAAGGATTCGAGATAATCCGGATCAAATCATGGCTGGCCGATGCATTTTACGGTCTAAATCCTAAAATCTTTTTCTATCTTAAAAGTCAGTTAAAAGAACTCAATCCTGACGTAGTACACGTCCATGGTTATCATACCTTATTCTCTCCAGAGGTAATGTATTTAATTAAACAATTTGATTTGAAAATCCCAGTAGTCTTTTCTCCGCATTTTGGAATTTTCAGCCGTACATCCTTTGCTGGAAAATATTTCTGGGAACCTTACAAGAATCTGATTGGTAGGAAAATATTTAATTACTGTGACTTCATCATTGCAGCATCGGAATTTGAGTTAAATAGCCTAATTACAAATTTTAACCTGACTAGAAAGAATATAAAAATTATACCCCATGGTGTCAATTTTACTTGGTCCAAAAAATCTAAAAAGACCGATGATAAATTAAATCTGTTATATGTGGGTTATTTACTAAAAATAAAAGGTGTGCAGTACATTTTAGAAGCAGTACATGAGTTAGTTTATAAAAAAAAGATGAATCTTTTACTGAACATTGTTGGTGACGGATCCTATGAATCGGAGCTAAGGAAATTGGCCAATGAATTGGATATAGATGAATACATTAACTGGAAAGGTTTTATTGATTTTTCACAACCGGAAAAGTTGATGAATTTTTACAAAGAAGCCGATATCCTGTTGCTACTCTCTGAATCAGAAAACTATGGAATCGTAGTTTCAGAAGCTTTAGCCATGGGAACTCCCGTTTTAGTTACAAAAACAACGGCGTTAAATGAATTTTTGAATGAACCTGGTTGTTTTGGTGTTGAATTTCCCCCTAACCCCCTGGAGGTTGCACGTTTGGTAAAAGAAATTTATAAAAATGAGGTACAAGTAGGTCCTTTCAGTTCTAAGGTCCAGAACTGGGAAACTGTTTCAGATGCCTATGAAAGCGTTTATTTCAGTTTAATTAAGGGAACATAAAATGGAGATTGATAATCCTCTACAAATGAATGATTGGAATATTAAGCCATTTCTTTGGCTTATATTCTTACTTCAATTCTCTTTGTTAATTTTGATATTGTTAGAATCGATAGACATTCAGATACCTATTCTAAGAGAGCTAATTTCTTTCATAATTCTTTTCTTTATACCGGGGGTTCTTATCCTGAGAATTCTCAGGCTACATGATTTAGGAAATACCCGAACGGTTTTTTATTCTGTAGGTTTAAGTATCGTAAGTTTAATGTTGATTGGACTATTCATGAATTCTATTTATCCACTGATGGGAATTTCAAAGCCATTCTCACTTTTTAATCTGTTCATTACAGTTAATTTATTTCTATTTTCCCTATGCATAATCAGTTATTTAAGAGATAAAGATTACTCATCACCGGAGATACTTCAACTTCAAGAAATATTATCCCCTTTGTTTTTAGTCCTGTGTTTAATTCCATTTCTTTCGATATTTGGAACTTATATGTTAAATGTATACGGAAATAACACTCTACAAATGATCCTGTTGTTGATTCTTGCTATTTTTCCATTAATTACCTTGAAATGGATTCCAAAAAAATTATATCCTCT
>ENA-UOXR01000129-UOXR01000129.1-bioreactor-metagenome-genome-assembly--contig:-NODE-129-length-91717-cov-12.009186_pt1 | contig 91717 bp, 85 predicted proteins | sample MGYA00238164_ERZ764825 | MGnify/ENA primary metagenome ERZ764825 (study PRJEB28920, sample SAMN05720171) | bioreactor metagenome | isolation source: Anaerobic biogas reactor | place: USA:Washington... | reverse complement strand
TTGCTTCGCGCGGCTGAAATTGCAGCGGAGCGAAGCAATTCGATCCGCGCGAACGCACGTTATGCGGCTACTTGACGTCGGAGCCGTGCCTCGTCAGCGGCAGGATCTCGATGTCCATGTAGGGGAACAGCGGAAGGTTCCACAGGATCTCGTGTAGCTCGTCGGCGGAGTCGACGTCGAAGATCGAGATGTTGCTGTACTGGCCGACGATGCGCCAGATCTCGGGCCACTTACCGCTGCGCTGCAGTTGCTGACTGTAGGCCTTCTCCTTCGCGATGGTCTCGTCCCGGACCTGGGGGTCGAGGTCGCGGGGGATGTGCACGTCCATGCGGACATGGAACAATGCCATGGTCGGTCTCCTTCTCGTGGTGGGTCAGTCGCGGGTGTACTTCTTGACGACGTCCATGTCGAGGTCCACGCCGAGGCCCGGTCCGTGCGGCAGGTGGACCTGGCCCTCGGAGTAGTCGAGCGGTGCCTGCAGAAGCTCGACAGCGAAGAGCTGAGGCCCGAACAGTTCGGTGCCGTAGTTGATTCCGGGTTCGGCGCACGCGAAGTGGACGGAGGCTGCGGTGCCGATGGGGCCCTCGATGGAGGTGGCACCGTGGCAGCGCAGGCCGGCTGCCTTCGCGACCGCGACGACTTCCTTGCTGCGTTGCAGCCCACCACACTTGGTGGTCTTGAGCGCGATGACGTCGGCGGCGGCGAGTTTGGCGACCTGGTAGGCGTCGTGCGGGGTCTGCACCGATTCGTCGGCCATCACCGGCGCCGACACGCGTCGGTTGATCTCGGCGAGCACGTCGAGTTGGTCGGCGGGGGTGGGTTGCTCGATGAGCTCCACCCCACCGTCGACGAGTTCCGGCACGTGACGCAACGCGGTGAAGCGATCCCACCGGGCGTTTACGTCGATGCTGAATCCGACGTCGCCGCCGAATGCCTCGACGACCTTGACGACACGGTCGGTGTCGACGGTCGGGTCGAGCGCACCCATCTTCAGTTTGAACGCGAAGTTCAGGCGTTGCTCCATCTTGTGGGTGACCTCCTCGACGATCTCCTCGAGGGGTGCCGCGCCGAGCGCCCAGCGCACGTCGACACCGGTGCGGAAGGCACCGCCGAGCAGCGACGCGACGGGAACGCCGAGCGCCCGACCCCACGCGTCGTGCATGGCTACGTCGACGGCGGCCTTCGCGAAACGCGCGTTCGCGACGATGCGTTCGATGTCGAGCATGACGCCGCTGATCTCGTCGACACCGCGGCCGATGATGTACAGGCCGATGTAGCGGTCGATGATCTGCTTCATCGTCTCGACGGATTCGCCACCCCACCAGGGTCCGCCCGGGACGACGCCCTCGCCGTATCCGGTGACCCCGCCGGCGGTGGTGACCGCGACGAACAGGATGGGCTGCGCTTCCGATGTGGTGGTCGCGAACTTGTGCGGCCGGATCAGCGGGACGTCGACGATCGTCGTGTCGACGGAGACGATCAACAGGTCGGGATCGGACATCGGAGGTCAGCTCACAATCAGTTCTGGGTGTGACGGGCGGAACACGGGGTCTTTCTTCACGGCGAATGCCGGTGCCCTTGGGGGACACCGGCATTCGTCATCGGATCTGCTTCCTACCGGAGACGGATCAGGCTTCGGGATCGAGCGCGAAGTTGTAGGTCACCTCGGCGACACCGTCGGCGTTCGGCTGCGGATCCAGGATCAGCTCGGGCTTGGTCGCGGTTGCGACGTCGTTGTCGACCCAATCGCCGCCCCGGAAGTACAGCTGGGTGGTGATGGAGTTCCTGCCCGGCGCCGACACCATCAGGTGCAGGTGGGCGGGACGCCACGGGTGACCACCGTAGGACTTGATGAACCAGCCGGTCGGGCCGTCGTTGGGGATCTGGTAGGGGGCGGGCTTCAGCGTGGTGATCTCGAAGTTGCCGTCCTCGTCGGTGACGATGGTGCCGCGCAGGTTCCACTCCGGGATTCCGGGAGCGAACTGCGAGTAGAAGCCGTCCTCGTCGGCGTGCCACAGTTCGACGGTGGCGCCTCCGAGCCCGTTACCGTCGAGATCGGTGACCTGGCCCTTGAAGATCAGCGGTGCGGCCGCAACGTCCTTCTCCCGCATCGGCATGGTGCACTCGGCCGGCAGCTTCGGGGCGTTCGGCACGTAGTAGGGGCCCTCGATGGAGCCCTTGGTGCCGCTGAAATGCTTGCGGCTGTAGTGAACTTCCTCCACCTCGTGCTCGACGAACACGTCCAGCCACAGCGGCCACTCACCGTACTCACCGACGTCGATCATCCACTGCTTGAGCACGCGGTACTCGTCGTAGGTGACCTCGTGCTTGTGGATGATGTCCTTGAAAGCCGAGAGGACGTCCTTGTAGATGGCCGCCGCGCGCTCGACCGAGGTGTCGGCGGTGACGCGCTCGGACTTGAACTTGTCGGTGGCGGCGTTGCCGGAGCCGTGAGCGGTCGGGTTCTCGATGGTGGTCATGGACTCTCCTGGGGCTGAGAAGAACAGTGTGGAAAGTGGGTGCCGGGTCGGCTCGGGGGCGGCGGGCGACCGGTGCTGTACGCTGTGCGTACTTGCGGATCGCATTGCGTACACACATACTGTGCGTGGTGTCACACAGCTTGTCAACACCGGATGCGGGACCATCGTGAAGAACTGCAGGTAGGAGATGACATGCCGAGTACCGACCTAGGCAACACCCGGGGTAACGAGCGCGATTTCATCCAGAGCATCGAGCGCGGATTCGCGGTGCTGCACGCCTTCGACGACACGGACCCGAACCCGTCGCTCGCGGACATCGCCGCCAAGACCGACCTGTCGCGCCCCGCGGTACGGCGCATCCTGCTCACCCTGCAGAGGCTCGGCTACGTCACTTCGCACGGGTCCCGCTGGTCGCTGACACCGCGGGTGCTCAGCATCGGGCAGCACTACACATCCTCGCACGCACTCGTCGACTCCGCACTCCCGAAACTCGTCGAGATCGCCGAGCACACACACGAATCCGCGTCCCTCGGTGTGCTCGACGGCAACGAGGTCGTCTATGCCGCGCGGGTACCGGTGCGACGGATCATGAGCATCAACGTCTCCGTCGGCACCCGCGTGCCCGCCTACGCGACGTCGATGGGCCGGGCACTGCTCGCGTGGGCGCCGCACGAACGGGTGGAGGCCGTCATCGCCGACACGAACTTCGAGCGGCTGACGTCCCTGACCATCGACAACGCCGACAGTTTCCGCGACGAACTGGCTCAGGTCCGCGGCCGGGGCTACGCGATGGCGGCGGCCGAACTCGAGGAAGGGCTCATCTCGATCGCAGCTCCCGTGTTCGAGCCCGGCGGGACGGCGGCGGGCGTGCTCGCATGTTCGACGTCGACGGGTCGCCACACTCTCGAGTCCTTCCGCGACCTGGCCGCGAAACAGGTCGTGGCCTGCGCGGAGAGGCTCAGCGAGGAACTCGGCTATCGCATGCGTTGACGTTCACCCGCGCCCCGACGAGTGTGCAGTTATCAGCGGTTTCCGTGTCGGATCGCGTCGACAACTGCACACTCGCGGAGGCTTCGGCTACGGGACGTAGCTACAGAGGAAGGAGGTGGTGCTTGCGCGGGTTCTTGAACACCTTCTTGTCGCGCAACAGGTTCAGCGCCTTACGGATCTCCAGACGCGTCGCCGACGGCTCGATCACCGCGTCGACGTAGCCGCGTTCCGCCGCGATGTACGGCGTGGCGACGTGCTCGTTGTAGAAGTTGATGAGCTGCTGCCGGACCGCCGGTGCGTTCTCCCCGGCCGCCTCGATCTGGCGGCGACCGATCACCGCGACCGCCGACTCGGCACCCATCACCGCGATGCGGGCCGTGGGCCACGCGAAGTTGATGTCGGCGCCGAGTTGCTTCGACCCCATCACCGCGTACCCGCCGCCGTACGACTTGCGCACCACCACGGTCACCTTCGGCACCGACGCCTCGACGTACGAGAAGAGGAAGCGACCGCCACGTTTGATCACGCCGATCTTCTCCTGATCGACGCCCGGCAGGAAGCCGGGGGTGTCGACGACGAACACGAGCGGGATGTCGTAGGCGTCGCACACCCGCACGAAGTGCGCGGCCTTGTCCGCGGCGTCCGCGTCGAGCGCACCCGACAGGTACATCGGCTGGTTCGCCACCACACCGACGGGACGGCCGTCGACGCGGGCGTACCCGGTGATGACGTTGTGCGCGACCTGGCCGCGCACCTCGAAGAAGTCGCCGTCGTCGAAGATCTTCAGCAGGATGTCGTGCATGTCGTAGCCGGAGTTGTCGGCGTCGGGCATGAACGTGTCCAGCTCGAGATCGTCGGGAGTGATCTCGGGTTCGAGGCCCGGGTTGATGACCGGGGGCTTCTCCTGCGCGTTCGACGGCATGTAGCTCAGGTACTGGCGCACCCACTCGAACGCGGCCTTCTCGTCGGCCGCGACATGGTGCACGTTGCCGTACTCGGCCTGCTTGCGGGCGCTACCGAGTTCCTCGAGGCTGACCTCTTCACCGGTGACGGCCTTGATGACGTCCGGGCCGGTGACGAACATGTACGCCTCTTCGGTGGCGACCACGACGTCGGTGTTGATGGGGGCGTACACGGCGCCGCCGGCGCACTTGCCGACGATCACCGAGATCTGCGGGACCAGCCCGGACAGCGGCTCGGTGCGCCTGCCGATCTCGCCGTACCACGCGAGGGAGGTCACGGCGTCCTGGACGCGGGCGCCGCCGGAGTCGTTGATGCCGACGACGGGGCAACCGACCTTGAGGGCGTGCTCGAGCACCGCGGAGACCTTGCGGCCGAACATCTCACCGACGCTGCCGCCGAGGACGGTCTGGTCGTGGGAGAACACGGCGACCGGCCGCCCGTCGACGAGTCCGTGTCCGACGACGACTGCGTCGCCGTAGAAGGCATCCGGGTTGCCGGGGGTGCGCATGAGCGCGCCGATCTCGACGAAGGTGCCCTTGTCGAGCAGCATGTCGATGCGTTCGCGGGCGCTGGGGATCCCCTTCGCGGCGCGCTTGGCGATCGCGGCCTCACCGGCCGGTTCGTTCGCGATCTCCAGTTTCGCGCGCAGTTCGGCGAGCTTTTCTGCCGTGGTGGTCATGTACTTGGCTCAGCTCCTCGAGGCCTCGATGTCGGCCAGCTTCCGGGTCAGGTGTTCCCCCACCTTCGAGATGTACGGCTCGTCGACGATCTGGATGTGGTCTCCACCGATGTGGACGATCTCCAGATTGTCGACGACGTCACCCCATCCCCCGTCCGGCGCCCGCGTCGCGAACGCCGGTTCGAGATCGATCGCGTCGTCCTGGTACTTGTCCGCCATGTACAGCACGACGTCGCCGCCGTACGGGCGCAACTCGGCGGTCTGGATGGCGCGGTTGTCGAGCCACGACGTGCGCTGGTGCTCGATGATCCCGCCGGGGATCTGTGCGCCGCTGAGTTCGAGCAGCCCCATCAGGATGCCGATCTGTTCTTCGTCGCTGCCCGCCTCGGCGAGCAGGTCGTAGGGCAGCGGGGCGTCGATCCCGTACGTCTTCTTCGCGAACGCCGAGTACCGCTGCCAACGCTTACGGATCTCGTCGGGCGTGTCCTCGATCTTCTCCCCGGCCATGACGGTGTCGAGGAGACCGACGACGCGGACGTCCTTGCCGTTCTCCCGCAGCAGCCGGGCCACCGCGTACGCGAGCACACCACCGAGCGACCAGCCGTACAGCACGTACGGTCCGTCGCCCTGGATCTCCTCGAGGAGCGGCAGATACACCTTCGCCCGCTCGTCGATGGGGCCCTCGGTGCGTTCGAACCCGTACATGGGGGTGCCGGCGGGAAGACGGCGCAGCAGCGGCTCGTACGCGACCGTGGAGCCACCGGCCGGATGGAACACGAACACCGGCACGGCGTCGGATCCTTCGGGACGCGGTCGCAGTGCGCGGACGAGACCGTCGATGCGGTCGGAGGATTCGAGGTGCTGACGCACCGATTCGGACAGCTGCTCGATGGTGGACGCGGCGACGACGTCGTCGACGGTGACCTCACCACCGGAGCGTTCCGTGAGCCGCTCCGCGAGACGCGCCGCGGTGGCACCGTCGAGCGTCGGTAGCGGGTTGAAGATGCCCTTCGCGGACCTGCCGGTGATCACGGCCCAGGACGCGAACGTCAGGCGTTCGGCGGCGTCACGCGGCGGCACATCCACCCCGTCCGACGATGCACTGCCCTCGGGTTCGGTTGTGGTAGGAGCGGGTTCGGTGGAATCGAGGATGTGTTCCGCCTCGGCGACCACCCCGGTGTCCTCGGATCCGGGGAGTTCGTCCTCGGCTGCCGTCGCGGCGTCCTTCTCCGCGGCCTGCTGCGCGGCGAGCGCCGCGACCTCCTCGCGGTTCTCGACCGCGTACCGCAGGTACTTCGCGACGTCCTGGAGGCTCGCGTCCTTGACGGCCGACAGTTGCAGTTGCGGGATGTCGAACTCGTACTCGACGCGGTTCTTGATGCGCACCGCCATCAGGGAATCCAATCCCAGTTCCAGCAGCGGGATCTCGGCGGGGAGATCCTCCGGGGCGTACCCCATGGATTCCGCGACGATCAGCGTCAGCCGCTCCTCGAGGGGCTGGGTGCCCTCGGGATCCCACCGGTCGCCGAACGTCACCTCGACGGTGTCGGCCTCGGCGGGTTCGTCCTCGCGGACGACCGCAGCGACGACCGGCGCGGGCAGCGCCTCACCCGACGACACGACGGCCTCGTGGACGAGCGCGAACCCGTCCTCGCCGCGGGCGTGCACCTGCACGGATGCACCGCCCGGATGCGGTGTCAGCGTGGTCGTGAGGGTACCGACGACGGGCACCCCCGCGCGCGGGATGGACGCGGTGAGCACGACGTCGGCGAGCACCTGCGACGCCGCGGCGACGACGAGCGCGGCCGGGTCGGTGACGGCCGAGGCCTGCACCTCCCACACGTACCGTCCGTCGGGCAACGCGACGCGGGCACCCGGTGCGCGACCGTTTCCGCGCCCACCGATGTTGACGTCGAGCCAGAACGGCTTGCGCAGGAACGCCGTTCGTGGCAGCTCCGCGTAGGGGCCGTCCGGCAGGAGGCTGCGCAGGTCGACGGTGTGCCCGTGCACGTACAGCTGCGCGAGTGCCGTGAGCACCCCGAGCGATTCGTCTTCCTTGCGCTTGAGGGTCTGGATGAACTGACCGTCCTGCACCCCGGCGTCGAACGCGGTGGCGGCCACCGACATCAGTGTCGCGGGGTTGGCGTTGAGTTCGACGAAGGTGGTGTGTCCGTCACCGAGCGCCTGCCGGATCGCCTGCGTGAAGTACACGCTGTGACGCATGCCCTTGGTCCAGTACTCGACGGGGTGGATGCCCTCGTGACCGGCCTTGTAGAGCGTCTCCCGATCGACCGACGAGTACACGTCGACCTTCAGGTGGTGCGGTTCGATGCCGGCGAGTTCGGCGGCGAGCTCACCGAGGATCGGATCGACCTGCGAGGTGTGGCTCGCACCCTTCGTCTGCAGGACCCGAGCGAACTTCTCCTCGGCCTCCGCGCGCGCGACGATCGCGTCGACCTGTTCCTGCGGGCCACCGATCACGGTGTGGGTGGGCGCCGCGTAGACACACACCTCGAGCTGCGGGAAATCGGGCAGCACGTCGGTGATCTCGGCGGCGGTGTACTCGACGAGAGCCATCAGACGGATGTCGTCGCCCTCGAGACCGGCCTCGGCCTCACCCATCAGGCGGGAGCGGGCACAGATCACGCGGACGGCGTCCTCGAGCGACAGCCCACCGGAGATGTAGGCACCGGCGGCCTCACCCATGGAGTGCCCGACGATCGCGGCGGGTTCGGCGCCGTGGTGACGCAGCACCGCGGCCAGACCGATCTGGACGGTGAAGATGCCGACCTGCGCGGTCTCGACGTCGTAGTCCTGCCCGTCGTCGAGGAACTTCTCGGTCATCGACCAGCCGGACTCGTCCTGGATCAGCACGTCCACCTCGTCGACGGCCGCCGCGAACACCGGGTTCTCGAGGTACAGCTGCTTGGCCATCTTGCGGTGCTGCGCACCGAAACCGGACAGCACCCACACCGGACCCTTCGCAGCGGGCGCATCCGAGGTGAACACGCCCTGCGCGGGCTTGCCCGTGGCGACGGCGCGCAACCCGGCGATGGCCTCGGCACGGTCGGCGGCGATCACCACGGCGCGGGAACGACCGTGGTTGCGCCGCGACAGGGTGCGGGCGACGTCGGCGAGGTCGGTGGTGCTGCCCGCCTCCGTCTCGAGCCAGTCGGCGAGATCCGCGGCGGCGCGACGGCGACGCGACGGCATCGGTGCGGACACCGCGAGCAGCACCGGCAGCGCCCGCGCCTCCGACTGCGCGTCCGTGGGCGCAGTCGCGGTCGCGGTGATCTCGGCGGTCTCCGGCAGGATCTCGGCTTCTGCTTCCGAATCGGCCTGCCCCTCCGGACCGGTGTACTCGCGCACCACCACGTGCGCGTTGGTGCCACCGAACCCGAAACCGGACACACCGGCGACGGCGCGGCCGGTGTACCGCGGCCAGTCGGCGCCGTCCGGGATCACCCGCAGGTGCGCCTGCTCGAACGGGATGTACGGGTTGGGTGCCGAATAGTTCAAGGTGGCGGGCAGACGATCCTCGCGCATCGCGAGCACCACCTTGATCAGGCCTGCCGCGCCGGCCGCGGACTCGAGGTGACCGAAGTTCGTCTTCGCCGAGCCCAGCAGCGCCGGCTTGTCGTCGTCACGTCCACGACCCACCACGCGACCGAGCGCGTCGGCCTCGATGGGGTCGCCGAGGACGGTGCCGGTGCCGTGCGCCTCGATGTAGTCGACACCCGACGGCAGGATCTGGGCGTCACGGTAGGCGCGACGCAGCACGTCGACCTGCGCTTCGGGGTTCGGCGCGACCAGCCCGTTGGACCGTCCGTCCTGGTTGACGGCGGATCCGGCGATGACGGCGAGGATGTCGTCGCCGTCGCGTTCGGCGTCCTCGAGCCGTTTGAGGACGACGAGGCCGCCGCCCTCGGACCGGACGATGCCGTTCGCGTCGGCGGAGAACGCCTTGATCTTCCCGTCGGCGGTGAGCATCCCGGTCTCGTCGAAACCGAGGGTTCCGGCGGGGGCGAGCAGCATGTTGATGCCACCGGCGAGGGCCACGTCGGCTTCACCGCCGCGCAGGGCACGCACCGCCTGGTGCACCGCGACCAGCGACGACGAACACGCGGTGTCGATGCTGACGGACGGGCCGTGGAAGTCGAAGAAGTACGAGACGCGGTTCGCGACGATCGACGTGGACGTGCCGGTGATCGCGTACGGGTCGGCCGCGGACGGATCGGCGACCGCGAGCAGCTGGTAGTCGTTCGCGGAGCTGCCGATGAACACACCGACCGAACCGCCCTTGAGGTCGCTCGCCGGGATGTGCGCGTGCTCGAGCGCCTCCCAGGCCAGCTCCAACGCGAGGCGCTGCTGCGGGTCGACCATCTTGACCTCGCGCGGCGACATCGCGAAGAACTCGGCGTCGAAACCCTTCACGTCGTCGAGGTAGCCGCCGCGGGTGTTGGCGGACCGGATGGCCTCGGCCACCTCGGGGTCGCCGTCGAACTCCGACCAGCGTCCCTCCGGCAGTTCGGTGATGCCGTCGCGGCCCGCCGCGAGCAGCTCCCACATCTGCGCCGGGGTGTCCACGTGCCCGGGCAGGCGTGTCGACATGCCGACGATCGCGATGTCCTTGGCGCCGACCGGCCCCCCGAACGAGAAGTAGGCGGCGTCGGCGTCGGCGGACACCTCGGGTTCGCCCTCGATGATCCGGGTGGCCAGCGACGCGATCGTCGGATGCTGGTAGGCGATGGTCGCCGTGAGGGTGACACCGAGCAGTTCCTCGATCTCGCCGCTGAGCGCGACCGCGTCCCGGGACGAGAGCCCGAACTCCTCCATCGGACGGTCGTCCGAGATCTGCGTGACCGGCTGCCCGGTCGTGTCGGCGATCCAGTTGCGCAACCACTCACGCAGCTGCGCAACGGTCATTTCAGTGTCAGACATCAACCCACCACGCTACCCGGGACGAAGGAAAATGGTTACACGCTGTCGGGGAACGCCTGCTGACGGTACCCACCGCGCAGCGTCCCCTCGATGTATGCGGCCTTGCAGGCGCGCCGCGCAATCTTCCCGCTCGACGTGCGGGGAATCGACCCGGCGGGGACGAGCAGCACGTCGCGGGCGGTGACGCCGTGTCGCGCCGAGATCGCAGCGCGGACCGCGTCGGCGATCGGCTGCGGATCGGCCTTCCCGGCTCCGGGTGCGCGCTCGGCGACGACGACGAGCTGCTCCGAGGCGTCGTCGGCGTCGAACTCGAGTCCCGACGCGGAGTTCTCGAACACCGCGGTGGGGAGCTGGTTCGCGGGCACCGCGAACGCGGCGACGAAACCGGGACGCAGCGCGGTGCTGGCCTCCTGCGCCGAGAATTCGAGATCCTGCGGGTAGTGGTTGCGTCCGTCGACGATCACGAGGTCCTTGACGCGGCCCGTGATGTAGAGCTCGCCGTCGATGTAGACGCCGTAGTCGCCGGTACGCAGCCAGTTCGCGTCGTCGGCGACGCCGGTGGCGTGGCTGCCGTCGGCGATGCGCGACGTGATGCGGTTGCGGAACGTCTTGTCGGTCTCGTCCTTGCGTCCCCAGTAGCCGACGCCGATGTTCTCGCCGTGCAACCAGATCTCGCCGACGTGCTCGTCGGGCTGTTCGGCTCCGCTCTCGGCGTCGACGATCGCGGCCCACTGGCTGCGGGCGACGTAACCGCACGACACCTGCGGGATCGCGTTCGGTGCGTCCCGATCGACCCGCACGACACGACCGGCGTTGAGTTCGGTGCGGTCGACGTGGATGACCTTGGCCTCGTCGCTGTTGCGGGTGGACGAGACGAACAGCGTGGCCTCGGCCATGCCGTAGGACGGCTTGATCGCGGTCTTCGGGAGGCCGAACGGCGCGAACGCCTCGTTGAACTTGCGCATCGACGACGTGGTGACGGGCTCGCTGCCGTTGATCAGGCCGATGACGTTGCTCAGGTCGAGTTCTTCGCCGTTCTTCGGCAGGCCGCGGGCGGCGGCGTGCTCGAACGCGAAGTTCGGGGCGGCCGCGAACGTGCCGGCGCCGTCGGACACGGCGGCGAGCTCACGGATCCAGCGTCCGGGCCGCTGCACGAACGCCTTCGGGCTCATGATCGTGATGTATTTGCCGCCGATCGCGGGCAGGATGACGGTGAGCAGGCCCATGTCGTGGAACAGCGGCAGCCACGTCACGCCGCGCGAGGTCTCGTTCAACTCCATCGAGTCGGCCATCTGCACGACGTTCGTGAGGACCGACCGGTGGGTGATCTCCACACCGGCGGGGACCCGCGTCGAGCCGGAGGTGTACTGCAGGTACGCGATGTCGTCGGGGGACGCGTCGGGACGCTTCCAGGTGTCGGCGACGGTGTCGGGGATCGCGTCCACCGCGATGACGCGGGGGCGCTGTGCGGCGGGGAGGGGCCGGAAGAACTGGCGGACCCCGGCCGCGGACGACGTGGCGGTGAGGATCGCGCTCGGGGTGCAGTCACCGAGGACCGCGTGGAGACGGTCGGTGTGGCCCGGCTCGTCCGGATCGAACAGCGGAACGGCGATGACGCCGGCGTAGATGGCGGCGAAGAAGGACACCACGTAGTCGAGGCCCTGCGGTGCCAGGATGGCGACCCGATCGCCCGGGGCGGTGACCTGCTGCAGACGCGCGGCGATCGCCCGCATCCGCACGCCGAACTGGGCCCAGGTCAGCTCGTGGACCTCGCCGTCACGTTCACGGGAGTAATCGATGTACCGGTAGGCCAACTCGTCCCCGTTGGAGGCCGTGTGCTGCTCGAGGTGATCGAGCAGTGTGTCGCGATCCTCCGGCAGAGCGATCTGCCCGTTGTCATCGATGAACTCTTCGAACCCGACGCTCAATTCCTTCTCCCTGTCGAAGCGATCCACAACCACTCGACATGGTTGCGCCCCCTTTTTTCCCGTTTGCGCTCGTGGATCGTCGCGCCCGGGCAGCGACGACAGCTTCCGACCCACCAACCTGTCGATTCTGTCCATCGGCCCGAGGTCACGGTTATGTTACAGATCCACGTGGTCGAAGTCCTGCGCTGCACTTCCACGAGGCAGACCACGTTCGTGAGCACCCCAGAAGCACTCAAGATACGGCACCACCACATCCGCCTGCGAAGCGCGGTCCCACCCCCCGGGGGAACCCGCGCGAAGTGGTTGCGCGGTTGGACGATTCACGAATCGGCCGCGGTGTTCCGCCGCCGTCACCCACCGCCGCGGCAGCGCGGATCCAGAGGCCCGGCGAGCGGGTGGCCCCTCCGGTTCCACCGCGTGGTGACGTGGAACATCGCGGGCCGCGCGCTGCTCACGAGCGCGTATGCCGGTGACGGCACTCATCCGACCCTTTCTCCCTGTGGCCATGATCGAACGCCACACCCCGGACCCTGCGGATGCAGCCGAGGGACGAGTTTAAGGGCGAGCGTTTGTCGATTGTACCGGGTGGTGAGATCCGACACTACCGCCCGGTAGCTGTCGGGAGGCCTCACTCTTCGGGAGGGTACGGGGCCGTCTCGATCTTCTCCCGCGCCCACTGCGCCACCCACTGCGTCGCGGTCGTCCCCGCATCGTCCACCACGTACGTGTTGTACATCGCGTGGATCGGGTTGTTGAAGTATTCGAGCAGACGCGGCGCCGCGGAGGCCCAGTTCGTCGGATTGAGCGCGTCGGCGGGCGCATCGCAGATGCTGTCCGAGGGCGCGCAGATCTGCCACGTGCGGTCGTTCAACTCGCCGAATCCGCCCTCGCGGGCACCCGTCATGGTGATACCCGGAAGCCGCAGTCCCGCGAGGGACAGCTCGGCACCCACCCCGATCGGCACCGGCCCGACGGGGATCCCCGACACGCCGTCCCGGCGGCCGTCGGCGATGAGCGCGACCCCGAGCACACGGTCGGCGGGCACCGGACCGTTGCCCGCACCGATCTGCGCGGCGACGTCACCGGTGATGACGGCGCCCTGGGAGAACCCGGTGAGCACGTACGTGGTCAGCGGGCACTCCGCGTGCCGATCGGCGAGGAACTGCGTCATCGCCGCCGTTCCCTCACTGCGACTGTTGTTGTACGACTGCTGGCCGTCCGGAGGGAGCGCCACCGGATTCGAGAACTGCGCGACGTACGGCACCGTGTAGACGTCCGCGCGCTGCGCATCGAACCGGTCCTGCAGCGGACGCGTCACGTTCAGCATCAGGGACGCGGGGTTGGCCGTCGGGTTGTACGGGTCGTCGCCCCGCGCCGACTCCCACGTTCCCGGGACCGCGACGACCTGCACGTCCGGGCAGGACGCGGGCTGCGCCTGCGGTTCCTCCGGTGACGGCGGTGTCGGCGCGGGCCCCGGCAGATCGAGGCGGCCCGCCAGCACGTACCAGAACACCAACACGAGGACGAGCAGGAGCAGCGTCCCGACGATCACGAACGTCCGCCCGCGGCGACGCTGCTTCCTGGCGCCCATCGATGTGGAGTTCCTTCCTGTCCGCGATGTCCGGTGGCCGAGCGATCAGCTGCAGTACGACGCGCCGGCCACGCTGATGTAGGTGTCGGCGGCGGCCGCCGCCTCCTCCTCGCTGATCTCGGCACCCGAGGCCACGGAACTGCTGCCGATGAGTGCCGTGACCATCGTCTTCACGTCGCTGTCCGGGCCACCCTGCGCCTGGGCGTTGCACACGTACTCGGCGATGCTGATGGCGGTGGCGTCGTCGTACGGTTCGACACCCTCCTCACGCAGCGCCGACAGGAAGGTCGCGCCGCGATCGTCGACGGCCGGCACCGATTCCTGCGGCGGCGCGGTCGCGGCCTCGCCGGGGCTCGTCACCGGAGCGTCGCCGGCACCGGGCTCGCCGGGGGACGTCGCGTCGGTGGTCGTGTCGTCGGTCGTCTCCTCACCGGCGCTCGCCGTGGCGCTGCCCGTCGCCGACGCGGACGTGGTCGTCGTCGCCGACGGGGTGCTGGTCGCGGTGGAGTCGTCGCTGCCGCACGCGGCCAGAACGGCAGCGGAGGCGACGGCCGCGACGAGCGCACCGAGGACGCGGGTGGAACGCGAACGGGTCCGTGCAGGCATGTGGTGGTGTCCTCACATCAGGTTTGTCGAGTCGATCGTGCACTGATGCGGTCCAGGCTACAGAGCACGATCGGGGCCGATCGGGCAGCATCGCCCGTCGGCCCCGATTCGTGGCGTGTCAGGGATGGACGGTCACGGCATCACCGACGACCGTGACGTATCCGGTCTGGAAGTTCTGTTGCACACCACCGTCGACGGGGAACTCCTCGCTGATCGGGTAGCCGAGCCGGCCGTTCTCCGCGCCCTCGGCGGCCCACTTCTCGAGGATCGTCCCGCGGACGGGCCACGCACCGGTGAGCGGGCTCCAGTAGATGTTCCCGTGCTCGAACTCGGAGAATCGACCGTCGCCGGTGATGATGTGCTCGCTGGACTTCGGGTATCCGAGGACGCCGGTCTCGTAGCCCATCTGCGCGTACTTGTCGAGGATCATGCCCTGCACGGCGGCGGCGCCGGTCTGCTCGGTCCAGTACATCGCGCCGATCTCGAAGGCCTGCACTCGTCCGCGTTGATCGGGGGTACCCACCTCGTCGGCCACCGGGTATCCGAGGGGACCGGCCTCCCAGCCCTGCCGCTTCCATTCCTCGAGGATCTCGCCGCGGATCGACCGGGCGCCGTGCTCGGGTGTCCAGTAGACGACGCCGTGCTCGAAGTGGTTGTACCGGCCGCGCCCGTCCGGCGCGACACGCTCCTCGGTGATCGGGTGGCCGAGCACGCCTGCCGGGCCGCCCGCAGCCTGGTAGGCACCACCGATCGCACCGGCCACCGGGTGCGCCGCCCCTCCCGCGGAGAACACCCGGCCCGAACGGAAGTCCTGCGCGACACCCGCACCCGCCGGGTATTCGGGGGTCAGGCAGTCACCGAGCCACGGATTCGCCGCCGCCACGTCACCGACCGGCCCGGCGGTACCGCAATCCGGTTTCGTCACCTCGACGCCGAGCGTGTTCGCGAGCTGCGGCCACAGTTGGTGCAGTTCGAATTCCCAGTACGGCCACGAGTGGGTGCCCGAGGGTCGGTACACGATCTGCGCGGGGATCCCGAGCTTGTTCAGTTTCGTCGCGAAGGCCTGGGACGTCAGGCGCGACAGGATCTCGAGGCCCATCCCCGCGTAGTTGGTGCTCACACCGGGGATACCGGACGGCTGATCGTAGGGTCCGGTGCTCCCGCTACCGCTCGACACGTACAGGCTCACGCCGCGCAACCGGTCGGCGAGCAGGTACGGATCGTGGGATTCCCACTCGTTGCTGCCCGGTGGCCCCCACATCGCGTCGACGTCGAACCCGCCGGCGTCGTTCATCGCGTACCGGATGGCTTCGGGCATGCCGAGGGTGGTCGTCGTGAGGATCCCGGACAACGACGCCGCGAAGTCGAAGAATCCCTCGTTGCGGGCGGCGAGGAACATCGCGGCGGTTCCGCCCATCGACAACCCGACGACACCGCGGGTGTCGGTGGTCCGCCACTGGCCTTCCAGGATCGGGGGCAGCTCCTGTGTCAGGAACGTCTCCCACTTGTAGTTCTGCCCGTTGTTCTGGTCGACCCAGTCGGAGTAGAAGCTGGACTGGCCACCCACCGGCAGCACGACGTTGACGTTCTTGTCGGCGAAGAACTGCTCGGCGTCCGTCTCGAGCGTCCAGCCGTTCTCGTCGTCGCGGGCCCGCAGCCCGTCGAGCATGAACACGGCCGGGAACCGCGCGTCGGGTGCCCGGTTCCAGTCGCGCGCGAGGAGCAGTTGCACCTGGATCGGCACACCCATCGACGGCGACTGGATCCACAGTGCGACCCGGCGGTCGGTGAGCCAGTCGACCCGCGTCACCGCCGCACCCGGCGCCTGTGTGGCCCCGGGTTGCGAGAACTGCGCCGGCGCCGCCGGGTGAGCGGTCGCGACCGGTGTGGCGGTCAGCCCGAGCGCGACGGGTACCGCGAGGGACGCGGCGACCAAGGCGAGGGTTCGTCTCCGCAATCCGGTGGATCGCGGCGTGGTCGTCTCGAGGTCCGGCCCTCCCCGATGGCCGCCCGGCACAGTTCGCATCTGCTCTGCTCGCTTCCCGCGTCGCCCGGTGCGGCTCCACCCGTCGGGATCGCCGCGTCGCCGTGTGCTTCCGAGACTCGTTTGTACACGGTCGGAGCCCAGGATCGAGGGAGCCGCGCTGTGACCGGTGGGAAAATTGATGTCCGGAGGGACGAATTCCGCCCGGCCGCTCCTCGGGAGCGACCGGGCGGAATCCCGGGTCGTGCAGTGCGGTCCGGAATCAGTGCGCGTTCAGCGCGTCCAGGATCTGCGGACGTGCCTTCCAGAGCTGGTCCTCCCAGTACTTCCACGCGTGGACGCCGCGCGCCGGGAAGTCGAAGGTCGCGTCGACGCCGAGGGCGGCGAGCTTGACCTGGAAGGAACGGGTCTGGATCAGCGACAGCGCCTCGAGCGCCATGGCGTTGCCCGTGTTGTAGAAGTCGGTGAGGGTCTGCGGGTTGGTGTGCTCACCGGGCAGGCCGCTCGCCGCCGAGATGTACATCGACAGGCCCTCGAGCTTCGGCGCGAACACGAACGGGTCGTTGCGCAACCACGCCGGGCTCCACGGCGGTCCCCACATCGCGTCGACGTTGAAGCGACCGGCGTCGAGCATCGCGATGCGGATGGCCTCGCGCATGCCCGGTGCCGACAGGTTCAGGTAACCCGACAGCGAGGACGCGAACTTGAACTGGTCGCGGTGGTACGCGGCCAGGGTCAGGGCGGCGGAACCACCCATCGACAGGCCGAGGATGCCGTTGTTGCTCCGCGACACGCCGCGCGTCTCGAGGTAGTCCGGGAGCTGCTCGGTCAGGAACGTCTCCCACTTGTAGGTGATGTCCTGGCCGTTGAAGTTGCTGGGCGCGTACCAGTCGGTGTAGAAGCTGGCCTGGCCGCCGACCGGCATGATCAGGCTGACGTTGTCGTTCGCGAACTGCTGGAGCGCGTTGGTCTCGAACGACCAGGCGTTCGCGTCGTCGCGGGCACGCAGGCCGTCGAGCATGTAGAGGGCAGCGTCACCGCCGCGCGCGGCCCACTGGATCTGGACCTTGATCGGACCCATGTCCGAATCGACGAAGACCTCCTCGAAGCCCCCGGCCGGCGCACGATGCGAGATCGGTGCGGCCTGGGCGGGTGCAGCCAGGGCGGAGGTGGTTCCGGCGACGCCCGCAGCGACTGGCAGGACGAGCGCTGCTGCGGCGGTACCGAGCAGGCGCCTGCGAAGGCCCTGCGACAACCTAGGGACAAAACGCATGAACAATGCTCACTTTCTCGATCTGCGGCGTCGGCGTTCGCGTCCCCCGACGGATTCCGGAGTGGGGGTGGCCATCGGGAGACCACCTCGAGTCACACTGCGGTCAAGACTGTAAAGGACGGCGTTACCTGAGACAAACCCCGGTCCCAACTGGTCGTAGGCCCACAGTGGCCCGTCACAATGAATCCGACATTCGGTGATGTTACGAATTCGTTATCGGGCGTGATCCTAGCGAGACCGTGATCGGGCCGCCAGCGGGAAGCCCTCGAAACCGGGGTGTCGCGCGTCACACCGACGCCCGGATCGTCCCCGATGTCGGGATGATCCGGGCGGCCTCGGCGAGGGATCACTCGGGGGGCAGTTCCAGTCCGCACCGCTGGATCTCGTATTCCGGCACCCGGTCGATCCGGTAGCCGGCGTACTCGAACGCGTTGCGCAGGTTCCGTTTGAACAGCGGCCACGTCAGCGGCGCGCTCGACGACGCCAACAACTCCTGGGTGTCCGGGCACGTCAACGCGACGTGGGCCTCCGCGACCCATTCCTCGTCCAGGTACGGCGGCAGCCAGGGATGCACGTCGACCATCCCCGAGTCGGCGACCGCCCAGTCGGGGAACAGCGCCTTGTCGTGCCCGATACGGCCGTCCTCGAGCCGCTCGGTGTGCGCGGCCAGCGGGTACGCCAGACCCATCTGATCGATCACCCGCACGTCGAGGCCGACGTTCATGCTCGTCATCCCCAGATTCAGGAAGAACACCGTGTGTCCGGCCCCGCCCTCCGGAATCGGTTCGGGGGGCGGAACGACATCCCACACGTCGAACGCGCCCGTCGGCAGCAGCAGACCACCGTTCGGGGTGTCCTCGATCGCCTCGACCATCGCGCGCATCCGCGGATAGTCCAGATAGTCCTGGGCCAGGATCGGATGCTCGTGACCGGTGTTGAGTGCGTAGAAGGCACGCTCGTCGACGATCCCCGACCGCCCGACCACCGCGCCCTCGGGCATCCCGGTCGTGCCCGCGGCGAAGAACGCCCACACCACCGTGCCCGACCACATCAACCCCGCCGCGATCGCGGTCGCGACCGTTCGGCGGTCCTGCCGTTCCGACCTGTCCGGAACACGCAGCGGCACCACGGCCACCGGAAGCAGCAGGCAGAACAGCGCCGGGAGCAGCACCCGACCGTGCATGAAGTCGCCACCGACACGCACCGAGTACACCGCCAGCAGGAGCCCCGATCCGACGATGAACACCACGGTCGCGGTCGGGGTACGCAGGGCACGCCGACCGCGCAGCAGCAGCGCCTTCGCCGCCGCGGCGTCACGCGGCACCGGGAACCGCGCGGTGCCCGGGCCCGTCGGCGTCGTCGGCACGACGCGGGAGGTGTACAGCACGATGCCCGCGACGATCGCGAGGAACACCCCGGGCAACCACAGCAGATACGGGCCCACGAGGTTGGCGAGATAATCGAGGCCCTGCGCCCACTTCGCTCCACCCGCGTCCTTCGACACCGCAGTGTTGGGGTAGGGCAGCCCGTAGTAGCCCATCCGCCAGATCTGATAGGCGACGGGCACGACCCCCGCGACCGCGACCATCGCGACCCGCACCCGCGGGGTGAGGCCCGGCGCGAGGAACAGCATCGCCAGGGCGATCGCCGCGAGGACGGCCAGCTCGGGGCGCACCAGCGGCCCCAGCCCGGCGACGAACGCGGTGCCGAGGATGTAGGGGGTGCCCGGCAGCGACGCTCCGGGATCCCCCGCGTCGGCATCCGGGTCGGGGGTGGCCCACCGCACCAGCAGCAGCCACAGCAACGCGATCCAGAAGATCACCAGGCACGATTCCAGCCCGGACGTCGCGAAGTCACGCGCCGGGGGCACCGCGATGTACACGAGGACACCCGCCGGCAACAGCAGCACGGTGCCCGCCGCACCGCGCATCCGCCACCGGTACAGGCGGGCCGCACCGAACGCGGCGAGCACCACCGCACCCGTCGACAGGATCAACGCGAGCCCGAGCACCACGTACTCGAGGCGGATCTGTGTCACCCACGCCGCCGCGGTGACCAGATACGTCCACAGGGTGGAGGTGTTCGCCTCCACCCGCTCCCCCACGTTGAACACCGGACCGTTCCCGGCGAGCAGGTTGCGGACGGTGCGCAGCACGATCAGACCGTCGTCGGCGATCCAACGGCGCTCCCACGCACCCCAGAACATGAGGACCGCCGCGACGACGACGCCCCCGGCGAACACTCCCGTCGACAGACGGCGCGACCGGGTGGACAGGTCGGTGCCCGACCTGCCCACCGCCGAGTCGTCGACGCCGTCCACGACGTCAGAAGAGGTAGACAGCACCGCCGACCACCACGATCCAGATCACGGCGAGCAGCTGCAGGACCCGGTCGCCGAGAGCGATCTCCTCCGGCTCCCCGGCGTCTCCCCCGTCGACGTCCACCGCGTACCGCAGGATCGCGACGACGAACGGGATCATCGAGATCGCGTACCAGTTCGATTCGGCGACGACGTCCTGCTCGAACGCCCACAGGCCGTAGCAGATCACGACCGCGGTCGCCGCGAGCGTCCACACGAACCGCAGGTAGGTCTCGGTGTAGTACTCGAGCGACCTACGGATCTTCGCGCCGGTACGGTTCGCGAGCCGCAGCTCCGCGTACCGCTTCCCGGCCGCCATGAACAGCGAACCGAACGCCATGATCAGCAGGAACCACTGCGACAGCGGGATCTCGGCGGCCACACCCCCGGCGATCGCGCGGATCAGGAACCCGGACGAGACGATGCAGATGTCGAGCACGGCCTGGTGTTTGAGCCCGAAGCAGTACGCCAGCTGAATACCGATGTACACGGCCATCACGACCGCGAGCTGCCAGTTCGCGACGAACGACAACGCGATCGAGCCGACGAGCAGCACCACCGCCATCACGTACGCGAGCCGCACCGGCAGCACACCCGCCGCGATCGGGCGGAACCGCTTGGTGGGATGCGCGCGGTCGGCCTCGACATCCATCGCGTCGTTGACGAGATAGATGCCCGACGCCGCCATGCAGAACACCACGAACGCCAGCGCCACCGGCAACAGCACGTCGGCGTCGGTGACCGAGCCCGCCGCCATCGGTGCCGCCAGCACCAGGACGTTCTTCACCCACTGCCGCGGACGGACCGCCTTGACGATCCCCGCGGCCAGACTCTTCGGGGCTTCCGAAACGACGGTCGGTTCCTCGCTCATCGCTCTCCAAACTTCTTCTCTGCCTGCACCACCACGGCGGCCGACGCCGCGCCCAGTGCCGCACCGGCCAGGACGTCGGTCGGATAGTGCACACCGAGAACGAGACGCGACAGCAACATCGGCGGCACCAGCACCGCGGGAAAGGGTAGTCCGGTGGCCCGCGCCATCAGCACGGCCGCCGCTGTCGTGGACGTCGCATGGGACGACGGGAAACTCAACCGGCTCGGTGTCGACACGTTGACCTGCACCGACGGGTGGGAGGGTCGGCGACGACGCACCACACGTTTGATCACGATCGACGCGGCGTGCGCGCCGACGGCGCCGACCGCGACGGCCGCCCACTCGCGGCGGCGCGGACGGTCGACGAGCGCGCCGACGCCACCGATCGCCATCCACCCGAGAGCGTGCTCACCGAAATGCGACAGGCCCCGCGCCACCGACGTCGCGGCGGGCGCACGCCCGACGGTGCCCTGCACCGCCTGCAACATCCGCACCTCGAGGGACGCCGGGCGGGGTTCCGCCCCGGCGTCGACGTCGACCGGGGCCGCGGCGTCAGCCGTCGATACCGAAGACACGTTCCCACTCCTCCTTGCTGGTCAGTGCGGGAACCGCATCCCGGTACCGCTGCTCGAGCTCCGGGAATCGTCGTGCCAGTTCGCGCCGCAACCGCAGCGCCTCACTGAGCAACGCCTGCGCCTGCGCGCGGTCGCGCTTACGGTAGACGACGCCGCGCCCGTCCGCGGTGGTGACGGTCACACCGTCGACCTGCGACAACAGGAACCAGCGTGCGTCGATCGTCGGTACGTTCAGCTGCGGCCGGTCGTGGTGTCCGCGGTTCTCGGGGCGCAGGTTGTGCACCACCCCCTTGGCGAGCCGCTTGACCTTCGCGAGCGCACCGGCGGGCTCACCGACCGCGCCGACACCCGCACCGGACGGCAACGGAAGGTCCGTCGACGACGCCAGCACCCGCGCGTCGGAGAAGTTCTTCCGCAGCGCGTGCACGTCGCCGAGCGCCTTGGGCAGCAACTCGAACAGATGCTCGGGGCCGGCGAGGAAATCCTCGATCGCCTTGTTCTGGATCGCGACCGTCGAGTACTCGAGGCACACCAGGTGCTTGACGGTGGCCTTGACGGTGTCGAGGACCATCGGCTTCGCGTCGCCGTGCTTGTGCAGGGCCGCGACGACGAGACGATTGCGCAGGTGGAAGTACGCCTGCCAGTCGATCGCGTCGTCCTTGTCGCTCCACGCCATGTGCCAGATCGCGGCACCGGGCATCGTCACCGTCGGGTAACCGGCGGCGCGGGCACGCAGCCCGTACTCGGCGTCGTCCCATTTGATGAACAGCGGCAGCGGCTGACCGATCTCCTCCGCGACGACGCGCGGGATCATGCACATCCACCAGCCGTTGAAGTCGACGTCGATGCGGCGGTGCAGCAGCTTCGAGTTCTCGCGGTCGCGCAGCGGCTTCGTCGCGAAATCGTGGTCGTACTCGACGTTCGGCGCGGCCGACCACATGAACACGTTGCGGTCGACGACCTCGCCCATCGTGTGCAGGTGGCTGCGTTCCTGCAGGTTGAGCATCTGCCCGCCGACGAGCATCGGGGACTTCGCGAACCGCGAGAACGCGAGGGCCCGCAGCACCGAGTCGGGTTCGATCTCGATGTCGTCGTCCATGAACAGGATGTACGGGCAGGACGTCGTCTTCAACGCCTCGTACATGATGCGGCTGTAGCCACCGGAACCACCGAGGTTCGCCTGGTCGTGGATGGCGAGACGATCACCGAACGGCGCGGCGGCCTCGGCGAAACCGTCCTGGTCGCGAACCTTGCGGGTGCCCTGGTCGGGGATGATCACGGCGTCGACGACGTCCATGACCAGCGGATCCGACGCCAGCGCCCGCAACGCGGCGACGCAGTCGGCGGGCCGGTTGAAGGTGGGGATACCGACGGCGACGGAGGCCTCACCCGGCGCATCGACCGGCGCGTACCACCCGGCGGAGTGCACGGTGACGTCGGTGTCGGTGGTGACGTCGAACCAGATCCAGCCGCCGTCCTCGAACGGTCCCAGATCCGTCTCCAACTCGACGACCACCTGCTCGCCGCGGAACTCGCGGCCCTGCACGTGGATGCGGCTCGAGTCGGCCTTGCTGCGGTAGATGTCGATGCGGCCGTGGCCGGTGAGTTCGAGCCGCAGCACCACCGAACCGAGAACGGTCCAGCGCCGCCAGTAGCTGGCGGGGAAGGCGTTGAAGTAGGTGCACAGCGACACCTCGGACTCGGCGCCGATGTTCAACGTCGTGCGGGTCGTCGCGTGCGCGCGCCGCGCGTTGGTCGGCGACTCCTCCAGGTAGAGGGTGCGCACATCCAGCGGCTCACCCGGCCTGGGCAGAATGATCCGCTGCAGCAGCGACCTGCCGAGCGCCGGACCGGTCGCGGTGCTCACGGTGTTCTCCTCGAGTTCTCCCACGCTCACGACGCATCCCCCGCCACCGGCACACCGGATTCGAAGAACGGGACGAGGGTGTTGTCGAACATGCTCAACGCACTCGCGATGGCCATGTGCATGTCCAGGTACTGGTAGGTGCCGAGGCGACCACCGAACAGGACGTGGTTCTGCGCGGCCTCCTGCTTGGCGCGGTCACGGTAGGCGGTGAGCTTCGCGCGGTCCTCGGGGGTGTTGATGGGGTAGTACGGCTCGTCGTCGTCACCGGCGAACCGGGAGAACTCGCGCATGATGACCGTCTTGTCGGACGGATACGTGTCGCGTTCGGGGTGGAAGTGCCGGAACTCGTGGATGCGGGTGTACGGCACGTCGGCGTCGTTGTAGTTCATGACGGGAGTGCCCTGGAAATCGCCGGTGGGCAGCACCTCGGTCTCGAAGTCCAGGGTGCGCCAGCCGAGCTTGCCGTCGGCGTAGTCGAAGTACCGGTCGAGGGGGCCGGTGTAGACGACGGGTGCGTCGGGGCTGGCGGCGCGGACACCGTCGCGGACCTCGAACCAGTCCGTGTTCAACCGGACCTCGATCCTCTCGTCCTTCGCCATGTTCTCGAGCCACGCCGTGTAGCCGTCGACGGGCAGGCCCTCGTAGGTGTCGTTGAAGTACCGGTTGTCGAAGGTGTAGCGGACGGGCAGGCGGGCGATGTTGCCGGCGGGCAGTTCCTTCGGGTCGGTCTGCCACTGCTTGGCGGTGTAGTCGCGGACGAACGCCTCGTAGAGGGGCCGGCCGATCAGGGAGATCGCCTTCTCCTCGAGGTTCTGTGCCTCGGACGTCGCGATCTCGGCGGCCTGCTCCTTGATCAGCGCGCGGGCCTCGTCCGGCGTGAAGTACCGGCCGAAGAACTGCGAGACCAGCCCCAGCCCCATCGGGAACTGGTAGGCCTGACCGTCGTGCATCGCGAACACGCGGTGCTGGTACCCGGTGAAGTCCGTGAAGAGGTTGACGTAGTCCCACACACGCTTGTTGGACGTGTGGAAGAGGTGCGCACCGTACTTGTGCACCTCGATACCGGTTTCGGGTTCCGGCTCGGAGTAGGCGTTGCCACCGAGATGGTGTCGACGCTCGACGACGAGGACCCGTTTTCCGAGCTGCGTGGCCGCGCGCTCGGCGATCGTCAGTCCGAAGAATCCGGAGCCGACGACGATCAGGTCGTACTCACCGGTGGAGGGCTGGGGCGCTGATGCAGCAGTCACGAAAGACCAGGGTAGGCGAACCCCGTAGCCGTGCGCGTTTCCGGTAGCCCCAGCTACCGGAAACGCGCACGATCACCGCAGGTGGATGCGGAGAACGGTACGGACGAACTCGGCGCCCTCGGTGCCCCCGTAGTTCGCGGCGAACCGGTCGTCGGCGACGTACATGTCCGCGAGACCGAGCACGTACTCGCGCGGACTGCCCTCGGCGGTTCCGTACCCGGGGGTGCCCGGCACCGACGCCAACCACTCGATGTGCCGTCGCGCGAGATCCTGGGCCTCGGGCCCGGCCGGGTCGAGACCGGCGCGGGCCGCGTCCGCCCACTCGCGCGACAACTGCGCGACCCGGCCCTGCCAATCGGTCCGCTGCGCATCGGTCATGCCGCGCCACCAGCGGTCGCCGGTGTCGTAGGCGTCGGCACCCCACCGTTCGACCACCTCGTCCCGGTACCGGGTGTGATCGAATCCGTCGAAGACTTCGTGTGCCATGAGTGCTTCCCCTCTCCGTGTTCGGTCGATGGTGGTGCGCACCGCCTCGATGCGGCGGTCGAGGAGTTCCCGCTCGTGACGGAGCAGGTCCAGGTGGGTGCGCAGCGCAACGACGGTGTCGCGGTTCCCCTCGAGCACCTGCCGGATCGCGGGCAACCCCAGTCCGAGGTCACGCAGCAGCAGGATCCGTTGGAGCCGCACGAGTGCGTCCGCGTCGTAGAACCGCATACCGTTCGCGCCCGTGCGACTCGGTTCGAGGACTCCGACGTCGCCGTAGTGACGCAGGGTCCTGCTGGTGACACCGGCCGCGCGGGCCAGCTCCTGGATGGACCATTCGGATCGCATGCCGCACCTTCCGTCGCGCCGACTCCAGCCTGCAGCTTGACGTCGCGTCAATGTCAACGGGTGCACACGGAACACCGGGCGGGCGTCCCCGTGGGGACGACCGCCCGGTGGTGGGTGTGCGCTATTCGGTGGTGTCCGGATCCGTGGTCGCCGGTTCGGTCACCTGGGGTTCGACCACCTGGGGCTCGACCACTTCCGGTTCGACGACCTCCGGCTCACCGGCCGAGTCGGCGCTACCGCTGCCGGGGAACCAGTCGCGCAGGAAGCTCACGTCGATGACCTGTGCGCCCAGTTCGGGGGTCCACACGATGGCCCCGCCGGTGAAGATCCGGAACTTGCCGGTCTCGTCCGGAAGGGTCAGCTCCGGCCCGACGGCGGGACCGAGGGTGCTCTCGACGCCTCCGAGTTCGAAGTACTTCGCTTCGATGGCGGATCCGCCATCGGTCGTCCCGAGCGGATCGGTGGTCACCTCGGGGCCGACCTCGGGTGCCGGTGTGATCGGCGGAACGTCCGAACCCATGCCCTCCTGCACCGTGAACCAGTCGGAGCGCAGACCGAGCTTGGCGCGCGCCTCGGCGCCGGTGGTCTCGATGGTGCGGTCGGACCCGACGACCCGGACCTGGGTGACACGACCGCCATCGGCACCGAGGTTGTTGCGGGCGAGCACATCGAACGACTGCAACTCGCCGACACCGAACGCGGAGCCGATCTCACCGGCGGTGATGGTCTTGGCCCACTGCTGGTTGGGGGCGGCCGCGTCGCCGAGGTCCTCGACGGCAGGGAAGGTGCCGCCGGCCGAGTACCCGCCGGTGGAGGCGGAGAACTCGCTGCGGATGATCTGCCCGTCCTTCATCAGCACGACGCCGCGGGTGGTGCGCACGGCATCGTCGGTGCGCGGATCCTCGACGCTCGATCCGCCGTACACCTGGCAGCTGACGGTGTCGCAGGTCTGCCACAGTTCGCTGCGCTTCTCGGCGAGCGCGTACGAGCGGGCGGCGATGGCCTGCGCCCGGAGCGCCTCGGCGCCGCCGGAGTCCGCCCAACCGGGCAGCGATTCGGCCGGAACGACACTGCGCAGGTAGTCCTCGACGGGCAGACGGTTGACGGTGCGCGCGGCGTCGCCGTCGAGGACGACACCGAGGGCCCCGCGGTAGGGGGTGTCGCCGGCGCACATCCTGAGGTGCTCCTCGGCGGGCCGGTCCTCGCCGAGGTCGACGGGATCGACCCACGGCAGGTCGGTGGCCCCCTGCCACACCACGTCGCCGCTGCATCCGGCGGTGACGACGACGTTCGCTCCGCCACCGGGAACCGGGGTCAGGTGCGCGGCCTGCCCGGGTTCGGTCCGCCGACCGGCGACGACGAGTCCGGTCTCGGAGTAGACGTCGAGGCCTTCGTCGTCGTGGTCCGTCAGCCGGACCGCGATCATGCTGTTGTCGACGGTGCCGAGCGTGGTGCCGCCGTAGTAGTGGGCGACGATCCGTTCGGCCGTCCAGCCCTGTTGCGCGTAGCCGTAGGCCCCCCACTGCCCCATGCCGCGGCCGTGTCCGTGTCCGAATCCGGTGAACGTGATGGGGGTGTCGGCGGACACCGCACGGGTGACGTCGGTGTCGTCGCCGCGGTTGCCCACGACGGCTCCGACGACCGCTCCGGCGAGGAGCGCCGGGGCGAGTCCGAGTGCGGCGGCGCGGGTGGCGGACGGACGCCACCCCCCGCGCATCGGGCGGCCGAGCACGACACGCCGCCTGCGGATCCTTCCCCTGTTTCCGATGGGCCGTCGTGTCATGTGGCGCGCTCCTTGTTCTCGCAGTTCCGGGTACTCGCACGTGACCCACGCGCGGATCGGACATTCGAGACCGATGCTTCGACACCGATGCTAAAGCTCAGGTTGAGGGTTATGGTTTTCTGCGACTAGTGTGACAAGAGTGACCGAGTAGCGCAACAGAAGTCACATCAGTAACAAGGGCATCACAACTTGTCGGTCACCGGTGCCGTTTCCACACGGGAAGCCGGTCGACGTCGAAGGATTCGCCCCTGAGAGGACCACCGAGACCACGCCAACGAACAGGGAGAAGCACACAGTGCCGCATCGCCGCCCCAAGCCGTCGATCGTCCTGGCTGCCGTCGCCGCCCTGGCCGCCGCAACACCGTTCGCGGTGTCCGGTCTCTCCGGCACCGACAGCGCCGACATCCGACCGGCGAACGACACCGTCGACGCGATCGCCCCGGTCATCGCCGAGGTCGTGCTCGCGTCGGTACCCGACATCGTCATCCCGATCGAGGAACTGACCGGGCTCAACCTTCCCGACCTGAGCCTGAAGGAACTCGCCCGCGGGATACCGCAGATCACGACGGCCCCCGACCCGGGTGGCGGCCCCGTCGACCGGATCGGCGCGGTCGTCAAGGAACTGACACGCGACGCCCCGTTCAGCATGATCGCGCTGGCCGCGAGCGACGTCGCCGACACCGACGCCCTGATTCGCGCGCAGAACGACGACGGCACCTGGGGTCCGTGGAGCGCGACGGAACCCATCGAGACCGCCCGCAACGACACCTCGACCGACGTGCGACACGGCACCGAACCGATCTTCGTCGGTGCGACGAAGGCCGTGCAGGTCCTGCTCACGCCGCGCCCGGGTCCGGAACCCACGCTGGCCGGCGCCGAAGCTCCCCCCGAGGAACGGGAGCCCGCCCCAGACCCCGAAGCGCCGGCCGAGGCACCCGCACCGGCGGAGGCGCCGTCAGAGGCACCCGCACCGGTCGACGAAGGCCCCGTGCCCGTCGCCGCACCCGCCGCCGACACACCCGAACTCGGGTACGTGCCCGCGTCGTCGTCGCGACCCCTGCGTTCGGAGGACCCTGCCCGCGCGATCGCCGACAGCGTCAGCGCCGTGCTCATCGACCCGGGGACGGGCCCCATGGACGGGCAGCTCTCCGACATCGCCGAGCCCGTCTCGAGCGGACTGAAGGTCATCTCCCGCTCACTGTGGGGCGCCGACGAGTCGCTGCGCTGCGACGACCCGACCTACGACGACTCGCTGGGCGGCGCCACCGTGCACCACACCGCCGGCAGCAACGACTACTCCAAGGCCGAATCCGCCGGGATCGTGCGCGCGATCTACGCGTACCACGCGCAGACCCTGAACTGGTGCGATGTCGGATACAACGTGCTCGTCGACAAGTACGGGCAGATCTTCGAAGGCCGCGCAGGTGGCCTCGACCGCAACGTGCAGGGCGCCCACGCCGGTGGCTTCAACGAGAACACCATGGGCATCGCGATGATGGGCGACTACACGTCGGTCGCACCGAGCGACGCGACCGTCGAGGCGGTCGGGAAGTTCCTCGGCTGGCGGCTCGCCAAGGCGGGACTCGATCCGCTCGGCCACACCACGATGTACTCCGAGGGCACCTCGTTCACGGCGTACCCGCAGGGCGCATCCGTGGACCTGCCGATCATCTTCGCTCACCGCGACGTCGGGCTGACCAGTTGCCCCGGCGACGCCGGCTACGCGCAGATGGACCGCATCCGCCAGATCGCCGCGTCCACGGCGAAGGGCACGAGCCCCTCACCGGCGACTGGTCCGCAGACGCGCGATTCGGTCCCCGACACGTCGGCGGGAGCTCCCGCCGCCACCGGATCGTCGGAGACCGTGCAGAACGTGCAGGACCTCGTCCAGGAACTGCTGCGGCTCGCCGACAACAACCCGCTCGCCCAGAAGTGGGTCGCCGAGGGCGGTGAGACGGGTCGGCTCGGTGCCGCGACGACGGGGATCCTTCCCGCCAAGGGCGGGTTCGAACACGCCGACTTCGTCAACGGCGCGATCTACACCTCACCGAACGGGGGCGTGTGGACCGTGCTCGGCAAGATCTACGAGGCCTGGCAGAAGAGCGGACTCGATGCTGGTGAGCTGGGGTTGCCCACCAGCGACGAGTACCGGGTACCGGACGGTTGGCGGTCGGACTTCGAGTTCGGATCGTTGATCTTCAACGAGGTGACGGGTGTCGTCACGAAGGTGCTGCGCGCCTACAACGACGCCTACGAGGATTCGATGCAGGAACAGCCCGCCGCTGCGACGCACGTCGCCCCGGAGGCTGCACCGGTACCGGAGGGCGCCCCCGCACCAGCCCCGGAGGCTGCACCGGCACCCGCACCCGAGGCCGCACCTGCACCGGCTCCCGACGCCGCGCCGGCACCCGAACCGGTACCCGCGGGCTGACCCGCGACCACCGGAAACGAGTCACTGCCACCAACGTTCGAGCACGCGGGCGACCCCGTCCTCGACGTTGGTGGCAGTGACTTCGTCCGCGGCGGTCTTCGCGTCCGGATGCGCGTTCTCCATCGCCACCCCGTGACGCGCCAACGACAGCATCGGAATGTCGTTGGGCATGTCTCCGAACGCCGCGAGCCGCTCCACCGACACCCCCAGGTGTCGGGCGGCCTCCCGCAGACCGGACGCCTTCGTCACGCCGGCCGCCGAGATCTCGATCAGCCCGTTGTCGGTCGAATACGTCAGGTCGACGAGGCCGTGCAGTTTCGGCAGCAGTGCCTCGGCCATGTCGCGGCTCGACGCACCCGGCAGCCGGATCAACAGTTTGATCGCCGGTTCCGCGATCACGTCGTGCGTCGCCAGTTCCGTCGTCTCCGGATTCAGCCACGCGTGCTCGTAGCCGGGTGAGCTCACGAACTGGGGTGTCGCGGCGTCGTGCGCACTCTCCCCGATCCGTTCGGCGGCCAACCCGCATCCGGGCAGCACCGTCGACGCGACCTCCTCGAGCCACGCCAACTCGTCGGGAACGAGCACCGCCGCGCTGAGTACCCGATCGGATGCGCTGTCGTAGAGGACCGCGCCGTTGGCGCACACCGCCAGCGGCGCGTACTGCAACCCCTCGACGACGGGGGCGATCCATCGCGGTGGGCGTCCCGTCGCCAGAACGAACGGGGTCCCCGAGTCGACCACCGCGTGGACGGCGGCGCGGGTCCGCGCCGACACCCGCTCGGTGTCGTCGATCAGGGTGCCGTCGACATCGGATGCGACGAGGTCGGGACGCTGAGGGCTCACCCGGTCATTGTGCCGAACCGCCGGTGCCGGTGTCGCCGGGCCGACCCCCGCGCTCGAGACGTTCCTTCTCCTGACGTGCCTGTTCCTTGCGGGCGCGACGCTCCGCCGCGACCCGCTCGTCCTCGGCGTTCGCCTCCTCGAGGCTCGGGGCCGAGCCGCCGAGCCGCTGCGGCACCCAGTGGGCGCCCGGCTCGTGGGTGTAGCCCTGCTGCACCTCGTGGAGCATCTTCTCCATCACGGTGTGCAGTTCGGCGGTCATGTCCGCGGCCGGTTCGTACGGCGCGATCGGGGCGCCCACCTTGATGGTGATGGGGGTGTTGGTCCGTCCGAGACGCTTGGGATGCCCCTTCGTCCACACCCGCTGCGATCCCCACAGCACCATCGGGATCACCGGGACACCCGCTTCCAGCGCCATGCGCGCGGCACCCGAGCGGAACGCCTTCAGTTCGAAGCTGCGGCTGATGGTTTCCTCGGGGAACACACCGACGAGTTCGCCGGCGCGCAACGCCTGCACCGCGAGCCGGTAGGAGTCGCCGGCGTCACCGCGATCGACGGGGATGTGCCGCATCGTGCGCATCATCGGTCCGGAGATCTTGTTGTCGAAGACCTCCTTCTTCGCCATGAACCGGATGTAGCGTTTGGTGGCGCGCGCGGGAATCCCCGCGTACGTGAAGTCCATGTAGCCCGTGTGATTCATCGCGATGACCGCGCCCCCCGTCGCCGGGATGTGTTCTTCCCCGGTGATCGTGAATTTCAGGCCCTGAGCCGCGAAGAGTGTTCGAGCCACTCCGATGATGGTCCGGTAGAAGGGTTCCACGTCGGCTAGCGTAGCCGGGTCGGTCGATCCGAGCCGACCCTGTGCACCCACCCGTACATCCAGAGGGGGAACCTCCGTATGGCCGCGACGACCCGCACGACCCGACGACTCGCCCTGTGCGGCCTCGCCGTCGCGGTGACACTGTCCGTCGCGGGCTGCGAGGGCGACGGACAGTCGGGCATCCCCACCGACCCTCCGCCCACGACGACGGCGGCCGCCGACACCACCGACCCGGAGGGCAGCGCCGCCGCCGACACCACCGGAGCGGTGCGGGTCGGTGATGTGCCGGGAAACGCCGCGGCCACCGCCGCGCTGCAGTCGTGGGTGGACGACCTCGTCGCCGGGAACGACGTCGCGGCGCGCTGCTGGACGATCGCACCCGAACGCGCCGCACAGATGTACGACGACGTCGATGCGATCACCGCGGCCGTGACGCGCCCCGGCTCCGACGGGCAGTACACGGCCACGTGGTCCTCCCCGGACGGTGTCGCCGTGTCGGTGCTGCGCAGCGAGATCGCCTCCGGGTACGCGTGCCCGTACATCCATCACGACGGCGAGGACATCTACACCGGCGCGGACGCGATCCACGCCGTGACGCGCTTCCTCGGGCGCGTCACCGGCGACCCGGTATCGCCGCAGGACGCCGAGGAGAACTACCCCCTGGTGTGCGAGGCACGCGCGATCTGGGATCCCTGGGGCAGCGGATACCCGGATGTTCCGCCGATGTCCGCCGACCCGAGCGTGCTGGATGCCGTCACGACCTTCGACGCCGAATCCGCGACCTTCACGCCTCTGGACGACGTGTACGGCAGTGTGACGATTCCGGTGATCGAGGCAGAAACGTCCCGCAACCTGGACGTCTACGTCACCACCGGGTCGAACGGGTACTGCCTGGGCGCAGTGGACTGATCGGCGCCGCCTACCCTGGTAGGCACGTCGGTCAGCAGTTCAGGGAGGCTACGAAGTGCAGATCACCAGCGTCGGACACGCCGGGTTCCACATCCAGACCGAAGCGGGATCGATCCTGTGCGACCCGTGGGTGACACCCGCGTACTTCGCGTCGTGGGTTCCGTTCCCCGACAACACCGGCCTCGACTGGGACACCCTCGGGAACGTCGACTACCTGTACGTCTCGCACCTGCACAAGGACCATTTCGATCCGGACACGCTGCGCGATCACGTCCGCAAGGACGCGACGGTGCTGTTGCCGGACTATCCGGTGCCGGACCTGCGCCGCGAGCTCGAGTCGCTCGGGTTCACCAAGTTCGTGGAGACCACCGACTCGGTCAAACACCGGGTCCGCGCCGGTGAACTCGTCGCCGGGGACGACGCGCCTCTGGGCCCGGGCGAACTCGACATCATGATCATCGCGTTGCGGGCGCCCGCCGACGGCCCGATCGGCGACTCGGGTCTGGTGGTGGCCGACGGCACCACGACGGTGTTCAACATGAACGACGCGCGGCCGATCGACATGGATCCGATGCTCGACGCGTTCGGTCACATCGACATCCACCTGCTGCAGTACTCGGGTGCGATCTGGTACCCGATGGTGTACGACATCCCGAAGAGGACGAAGGCCAACTTCGGCAAGCAGAAGCGGCAGCGCGGCATGGACCGCTGCCGCAGCTACATCGAGCAGGTCGGGGCGACGTGGATCGTGCCGTCCGCCGGTCCGCCGGTGTTCCTCGACGACGATCTGCGTGATCTCAACGACGATCACGGCGACGAGGGCAACATCTTCCCCGACCAGATCGTGTTCCTCGAGCAGTTGCGCATCCACGGCCGCGACGGCGGGCTGCTGATGATCCCCGGATCGACGGTGGACCTGACGGGCAGCGACACGATGACCCTCACCCATCCGGTCCCCGACGAGCAGGTCGACGCGATCTTCACCGACAAGGCCGCGTACATCGAGGACATGGCACAGCGTTTCGCGCCGGTCATCGCTGCGCAGAAGGCGAAGTGGGCGCCCGCCGACGGCGAGCCGCTGCTGCCCGGACTGAAGGCGAAGTTCGAGCCGATCATGGCGCAGTCCGATCTGATCTGCGACGGCATCGGCTACCCGGTGGGTCTGGTGATGGGCGACGAGACCGTCGTCCTGGACTTCCCGAAGCGGATCGTGCGTGAGCCGATCGACGGTGAGGGCAAGTACCGCTACGGGTTCCGGATCGCGCCGGAACTGGTGCGCACCGTGCTGCGCGACGACGAACCCGACTGGGTGAACACGATCTTCCTGTCCACCCGGTTCACGGCCTGGCGGATCGGCGGCTACAACGAGTTCCTCTACACGTTCTTCAAGTGCCTCACGGACGAGCGCATCGCGTACGCCGACGGCTGGTTCGCCGAGGCCCACGACGATTCGGCGTCGATCGAACTGGGCGGCTACGAGATCCAGCGGCGGTGCCCGCACCTCAAGGCGGACCTGTCGAAGTTCGGTGTCGTGGACGGAACCACGCTGACCTGCAACCTGCACGGCTGGCAGTGGGATCTGGAGACGGGCCGGTGCAAGACGTCGAAGGGCCACGAGTTGCGCTGCAGCAAGATGTGACGACGACCTCCACGGATCGTGCGGTTCAGGCAGGTTAGGCTGACCTCCGTTGATTTCTCGACGAGAGGTCCGTTCGTGAAGCTCACCCGCCTGACGGCATCGCTGATTGCGGTCCCGCTGCTGTTCACCGCCGCGTGTTCCGGGTCGTCCGACTCGGACACATCGGCCGACTCCGCATCCCCGGAGAACACCTCCGTCACCGTCGAGGACCAGTTCGGCGAGGTCACCGTCGAGGGCACCCCGGAGCGTGTCGTGACGCTGTCGGTCTCCGACAACGACGCGGCGCTCGCCGTGGGCGTCGTTCCCGTCGCGATGGCCCAGTCCGTCGTCAAGCCGGTCATGCCGTGGACGGAAGCCGCGATCGACGACCTCGGCGGCGAGGTACCCCCGCTGCTCGACTTCACCACCGACGTTCCCGTCGAGGAGATCGCCTCCTACGACCCCGATCTGATCCTCGCGACCGGGCTCGCCGTGGATGCGGGCCTGCACGAGCAGCTCGCCGCGATCGCGCCGACCCTGACCGCCGCGTCCGCGGACAGCGAGGACTCGTGGTCGCAGCAGGCGCAGCGCGTCGCCGACCTGTTCGGTGCGCGCGACGAGATCGACGCGCGGATCGACGCCGTCCAGAGCAACCTGGAGGCGGCTGCGCAGGAGCACCCGGAACTGCAGGGTGCGACATACGTGGTGTCGCTGCTGCACTCCCCCGATCAGGCGGGCCTGCTGACCGGTCCGGATTCGGCGACCGCGCAGCTCCTCGCCGGTCTCGGGCTCGTTCCGTCCGAACCCACCGAGCAGTACGTCGCCGCGGGCAACGACAGCCAACTCAGTCCCGAGAACTTCAACCTGCTCGAGGCGGACGTCCTCGTCGGATACTTCCCGAACGCCGCGCTCGCCGACGCGTACGCCGCGATGCCGGTGTTCACGTCGCTGAACGTCGTGCAGGGCGGCCATCACTACCTGCCCACCGACGAGGAGTGGCGGGCGTTCCGTTCCACGAGCCTGCTCAGCATGACGTGGCTCGGTGAGCAGCTTCCCGAGAAGATCGCGGCCGCCGTCCGCGGCGAGGCCTGAGCCGGATGTCCGGGAACGCGGCGTCATCGAGCACGGCGTCCTCGAGCACGGTGTCCGGTAACGCGGTCGCGCCGACGCCGTCGCCACGCGCGCGGAAGCCGGCACCCCACCTGTCGGTGCCCGTCCCCGCCGCGGCCGCCGCGGTGTCGCTCGCCGAGCGTTCCGCCGGACCCGTGTTCACCCGCGACGGTGACGGCTGGATCGCGACGTTCACCGCGCGCGACGACGAACTACCCCCGGCCACCACCGCCGTGTTCCTCGACGTCAACTGCGTCACCGACCGCAGCCTCCTCGACGAGGGCATGATGCGACGCGACACGGACGGGGGCGCGTGGATCGGATCGGTGCGGGTGCCCGCCGGGTGGCGCGGCGCCTACACGTTCGTCCCGACGGACACCCCCGTCACCGGCCCGGCCGACGGTGAGGACGCACGCGAATGGTGGATCGGGTTCCGTCGCAACGCGCTCGGCGACCGCGAGGGAGCCGCACCGGACGCACCCGAACAGCGGCTGTGCACCGGCCGGTCCCCGGAGGGTGTGCTGACGTCGGAAACCGTGGTGCTCGACGGCACCCCGCGGCGCGTCGGCACCTACGTGCCGCCACGGCCCGGTCGCGGGACCGTCCTGTTGTTCGACGGCGACCAGGTCCGCAAGCACCGCGTGCTCGCCGCGTTCGACGAGGTGGAGAACCCGCCCGCGCGGGTGGTCGTGGTCGATCACGTCTCCGCGGACGGGCACGAACGGAACGTGCGGGCAACGGACCTGACCGCGAATCCTCGGTTCCGCGACGACCTGCTCGCGTTCGTCGGCGGGCCGGTCGTCGTGTCGGGCTGTTCGTACGGCGGTCTGGCCTCGTTGTTCTTCGCACTGACCCGCCCCGACGTGGTCGAGGGCGCCGCCTGCCTGTCGCCGTCCGTGTGGTGGCACGACGAGCAGGAGCGCGGTGTGCTGGACCTCGGCGACGCCGACGCGGGCGGTGAGGTGCCGCTGCTCGTGGAGGTCGGGGATCTCGAATGGATGATGGTCGCCGAGGTCACCGAGGCCTGCGAACGCCTGGGCGCGGCCGGGCATCCGGTGCAGTGCGGGACGTTCGCCGGTGGTCACGACTGGGTGCAGTGGCGGGAACGGGTCCCCGCATCGATCAGCCGTTTGCGGTCACGAGGGGCCTGATCGCGGGGACGACGAGCACGACGGCGCCGAGCGCGATCAGCGCGTAGGGCCAGGCGCTGCGGTCGACGGGGGCGTCCGCCGCCTGCGTCGCCTGTTCGTCCTGCCCACCGGATTGCGGAAGTGCATCGGTGGCGGTCCGCACGTTCTCGGTGATCGTCCTGACGACGTTGTCGACGGGACCGACTCCGTCGACGAGTTGGCCGGTGCCGTCGGTGAGGGCGCGACCACCGTCGTCGAGGAGAACCAGGCCGTCGAGGAGCTGCCTCGAGCCCTCGGCTGCCTGACTCATTCCGGCGACGAACTGGGCTTCGGGGTCGGTGAGTTCCCACGCGAGTTGCCGGGCGCCGTCGCGGAGCAGTTCCAGTTGGGCGAGGGTGTCCGGTCCGAGGCCCTCGGTGTTCAGGGTTTCGACGAGGCCGCCGATCGTGGCGGCGGCCTGCTGGGACACGGGGTCCGGCGAGAGCGCGAGGGTGCCGGCGACCGAGGTGAGCTGCCCGGTGACGTTGCCCTGCATCTCCCCGAAGCCGGTGAGCCGGGTGACGACCTCGTCGACGCCGCCGCTGACCTGCGAGGCACCGTCGCCGAGCAGGGCGACTCCACCGTCGAGCTGCCCGAGTCCGTCGGCGAGTTGCTGTCCGCCTTCGCGGGCCTGCCCGAGCCCGTCGGACAGCTGTTGGGCACCGTCGTCGAGTTGTCGGCTGCCGTCGGTGAGTTGCCCCACACCGCCGCCCAGAACGGACAACGGCAGGCTCGCCTGCTGCAGGCTGCTGCGGGCGTCACCGACGCCGTCACCGTCGGTGTCCTGCTGCGTCGCCACGACCTCCGTGACGGGTTCGTCGAGGTACGCGAAGGTCGCGCCGGTCGTGACGAGAGCGAGACCGGACACGGCGGTGAGCAGGGGAATCAGACGTGCACGCATGGCTGCCCACGCTAATCAATGCGACTGAGAATCCACTGAGGGGGAACGCGTCGAACCGGCGGTCGCGGGCAGCCACCGCACCGCCACGATTCCCACACCGAGCAGCAACACCGCGGTCGCGACCATCGACGCCCACAACGGAAACCACACCGACCCGAACGCGAACCCGGCATACACCGTGACCGACACCACCTCGCTGACGAGACCCACCAGGGAGGCGACGGTCGCGCGGGCCCGCCCCGACATCGTCTCCTGCACCCGCGCCTCCGCCACGATCGCCGCGTTGTGCAGTGCGCCGTAACCCACACCGATCGCGACGAACCCGAGCACCCCGGTCACCCCGACGGCGGTGACCCCACCGAGCACAGACCCCGCGGCGAGCGCGACCGCCCCCGTCACCACCACGCCACCGGCGGCCGCGCCTCCCATCGAGGCCGTCAGGCCCGCGGTCGCCGCACCGACCACCTGTCCGACGACCGTCAACGCGACGAGCAACGGCACATACTCGGTGGCGGCACCCCCCTCCCGTGCGAGCAGACCGAAGTACTCGTCCAACGCGAGGAACGCGAGGAGGGCAGCGGCGAGCAGCACCGCGCGACGCACCACCCGGTCGGTGCGCACCTCCCCGGTACCGGCGCGCACCGTCGCGACGTAGCGGGACACGAACGACCGCTCACCCGCGAACTCGTCGGCGTCCGCGGTGCGCGGAGCCGACGGCAACGTCGCCACCAGCGCGGTGTTGGCGACGATCAGTGCGACCGATACCCATCCCACCAGCGCATAGCCACCGATGTCGTACAGCGGCGCCGCCGTCGTCGTCGCCACGAACACGCACACCATCTCGCCGGCGTTCGCGTACCCCATCGTCGCGGTGTAGCGATGTTCGGCGCCGAGCGCGGCGAGTTCGTCGTACACGAGCGCCTCGAACGTCCCCGACTTCAGTGATTCACCGACGCCCCACAGCGCGAATCCGGCGGCGAAACCCCAGTAGGTGGGCCACAGGATCCACAGCGCGAACGCGACGGCGACCAGAGCGCCGCTGCCGAACAGCAGCCCGCGACGCGACACCGTGTCGGCCCACGCGCCCGACGGAACCTCCGACACGAACGCGACGACCGACCAGATGACGAAGAGCGAGGAGATCGCGCCGGTGCTCAGCCCGTGGTCGGCGAACAGCAGCGCGTAGAGCCCGTAGAGCGGAACGAACTCACGGGTCGACGAATAGGCGACCGCGCGGGCGGTCAGCGAAGCGGCGGGGGACGATCAACATCGACGCATGTGTCCAGGTTCGCACACCGAAGTGTCGCGTGTCACGTGGTGGGCCTCGGTCCGATACGGTTGCGCTCTGTGAGCGAGCACAGCATTCCCGATCGGCAGCGCACCTACACCTGGGACGATCCGGCTCCGACGTCGGCGGCGAACCGCGACATGCGGGGCGTGGACTTCCTGCGCGGACTGATCGACGGCACCATCCCCCACCACCCCACGTCACGCACGCTCGGGTTCACCGTCACCGACGCCCGCGAAGGACTCGTGGAGGTGACGATGGAGGCCCGGGAATTCCACGCCAACGCCGTCGGCAGCGTGCACGGTGGTGTCCTCGCGACGATGTTCGACACGGCCATGGGTTTCGCGGTGGCGAGCACACTCGAACCGGGTGTCGGATATACGACGCTGGATCTGCAGGTGCGATACCTGCGACCGGTGCAACCCGGTCATCGCGTGCGGGTGCAGGGATTCTGCGAACACGCGGGTCGACGTACGGCCACGGCGCGGGGCGAGGCCCGCGACGACGAGGGCCGGCTGATCGCCACCGGCTCCACGACGTGCATGATCCTGCGCTGACCCCTCCGCTCGCCGTTTCGCGCTCCGCGCGACCGAGCGAATGTATCGCTCACTCGACTCGATGGAGCAAGCGGTACATTCGCTCGACCGGAGGCGGAGCCGACCGTCAGCCGACGGGCTCGAGCACCTCGCGGCCCACGAACGGGACGAGCGCCTCGGGCACCTTCACGGTGCCGTCGGCCTGCTGGTGGTTCTCGAGCAACGCGACGAGCCAGCGGGTGGTGGCGAGGGTGCCGTTGAGGGTCGCGGCGGTCTGCGGCTTGCCGTTCTCGTCGCGGAAGCGGACACCGAGGCGACGGGCCTGGAAGGTCGTGCAGTTCGATGTGGACGTCAACTCGCGGTAGCGCTGCTGGGTGGGCACCCAGGCTTCGCAGTCGAACTTGCGGGCCGCGGACGAACCGAGGTCGCCGCCGGCGACGTCGATGACGCGGTACGGCACGTCGATGGCGGCGAGCATCTCACGTTCCCACGCCAGCAGTCGCTGGTGCTCGGCCGCGGCGTCCTCCGGCTTGCAGTAGACGAACATCTCGACCTTGTCGAACTGGTGCACACGGATGATGCCGCGGGTGTCCTTGCCGTAGCTGCCGGCCTCGCGACGGAAGCACGACGACCAGCCCGCGTACCGCTTCGGGCCCTTCGACAGGTCGAGGATCTCACCCGAGTGGTATCCGGCGAGCGGTACCTCCGAGGTCCCCACGAGATACAGGTCGTCCTCCTCGAGCCGGTACACCTCGTCGGCGTGCTGACCGAGGAAGCCGGTGCCCTGCATGACCTCGGGGCGCACGAGGACCGGCGGGATCATCATGGTGAAGCCGTTGGCGGTGGCCTTCTGCGCCGCGAGTTGCAGCAGGCCGAGTTGCAGCAGCGCACCGTAGCCGGTGAGGAAGTAGAACCGGGCGCCCGACACCTTCGCGCCGCGCTCCATGTCGATCAGTCCGAGCGATTCACCGAGCGCGAGGTGGTCCTGCGGCTCGAAATCGAAGGTGGGCAGGTCGCCGACGGTGTCGAGGGTGACGAAGTCGTCCTCGCCGCCGGCGGGAGCACCGTCCTGCACGACATTGGAGATCGCCAGATGGGCGCGCTCGAGGGCGTCCTGCGCGGCGTTCTGCTCGGCCTCGAGTTCCTTCACCTTCGCGGCGAGTTCCTTCGCCCCGTCGAGCAGCGCGGGCCGCTCTTCCGGGGACGCCTTGCCGACCTTCTTGCCCAGTGCCTTCTGCTCGGCGCGGGCGTTGTCGCCGGCGAGCACCGCGGCGCGACGCGCGGCGTCCGCGTCGAGCAGTGCGTCGACGAGGCCGGGGTCTTCACCTCGGGTGCGCTGCGAGGCGCGAACGGTGTCGGGGTTCTCGCGGAGGAACTTGAGGTCGATCACGGAATCGAAGCCTACCGCTGCCAGAGTTGCAGGTAGTCGTCACGCCCGAACATGACGGCCGCGTCGGCCGCGGTGGGGTGTCCGCGCCGGGGGTCGGCGCCCGCGCCACTGAGGATCCGCACGACCTCTTCCTCGCCCTTGAAGACGGCGCCCGCGAGCGGCGACTGGCCGCGATCGTTGAGTCGGTCGACGTCCGCGCCGTGGTCGACGAGGACCTGCACCGCGACCGGATGCCCGTGGTAGGCGGCGAGCATGACGAGGGTGTCGCCGGTACCGTTCGTGAGGTTCACCGGAACCCCGGCGTCGAGGTACGCGGCGAGGGTGTCGGCGTCGCCCGCGCGGGCGGCGTCGAACACGCGCTGGGCGATGTCCTGGATGCGCGGATCGATCCCGGTGCCGGGATCGCTCGGGTCGTCGGCCATGAACCGACGTTACCGTGCACGCGCCGGGCCGGGCATGATGGACAGCGATGGTCGAAGAGAAGAAGCAGCATCCGAAACGCCGCCCCCCGTCGGCGCGACTGACTCGCCGGTCGTTGGCGTTCGTCGCCGCGGGCGCGGTCCTCGCCGCGGTGGCGACGTTCGTCGTCGCCGGATTCCAGGGCGCCGACGACAACGGCGGCGGCGGCGCGGGCAGCGTCGTCACGACGGGTGCGGTGGCCGGGGAGGCATTCGGCACGGCGACCGGCGGCGACTGCCTGACGTGGACGGCGCTCGACGCGAGTGATCTCGCGAAGGTGGACTGCGAGCAGAGCCACCTGTTCGAGGTGGTGGCCGACATCGATCTGAGCGTGTTCCCCGGTGCGGAGTGGGGACCGGGAACGCGATTCCCGTCGGTGTCGCGGTTCACGCAGTTGCGCGACGAGCAGTGCGCGCCGGCGGCGATGGACTATCTGGGCGGTCGGTTCGATCCGCACGGCAAGTTCAGCGTGGGCCTGATCAATCCGGGTGAGGCGGGATGGGCGGCCGGTGAACGTACCCTGCGGTGCGGGCTGCAGTTCTCGTCGACCACCGGAAATCTGCTGCCCATCGAGGGGCGGGTCGCCGATCAGGATCAGTCGCGGGCGTGGGATCCGGGTGTGTGCATCGGCATCAACAACGGGGTGCCCGCCGATCCGGTGGACTGCGCGAAACCGCACGCGTTCGAGGTGGCGGCGGTGGTGGACCTGTCGGAACGGTTCCCCGATGCGCTGCCGAGCATCGAGGATCAGGACGCTTTCCTCGAGGAGACGTGCACGGCGCGGGTCGACGAGTTCCTCGGTGATCCGGAGGCGCTGCGCAACAAGACGTTGACGCTGTTCTGGGACAATCTGAACTTCGACAGCTGGTTGGCGGGTAGTCGCAAGGTGAACTGTTCGATCGGCACGCAGGTCGAAGGTGGTGGTTTCGCCGCGATCACCGGCAGCGCCAAGGGCGACATCCTCATCGACGGTCAGCCGCCGGTGCCGCCGCCGGACGACAACGGCCGGCTGTTGCCGACGCCGCTGCCGGGTGCCGCTCCCCTGCCCGGAGGCTGATGTGGCCGTGTCGATGGGAGAGGACCGTTTCGACGAACTCGTGATGGATGCGCTCGATTCGATTCCGCCACAGCTGGCACGGGCGATCGACAATGTGGTGGTGCTCGTCGAACCGCGGCACGAGGAGGAACCCGATCTGCTGGGCCTCTACCAGGGGATCGCGTTGACCGAGCGCGACAGCCACTATGCGGGGTCGTTGCCGGACACCATCACGATCTACCGGGACGCGATCCTCGACATCTGTGACACCGACGACGACGTGGTGCACGAGGTGGCGGTCACCGTGGTGCACGAGATCGCGCACTATTTCGGCATCGAAGAGGAGCGCCTGCACCAGCTGGGCTGGGGCTAGGCGCTCCGTCGCTGCACCCGCCGTGAGCGGGCCGAGGTGCGTGGTATCGGTCGGGGTGCTACGAGCGGGTCGGGGTGTTGCGCTCGACCTCGGTCTCCTTCGAGCCGCCGAACTGCAGGAAGTGCGGGGCGAAGGTCGACACGACCACGAGCAGCAGGCAGCCGATGGTGACCATCGCGACGGTGAGCCACACGACGATGACGCCGAACAGTTCCAACATTTCCCGTTACCTCCGTGGTCGACGCGGCGCCGCACCGGCACCCCGCCAACCTTAACCGGACGATGCGCCGTGAAGCCCGCCACCCCCGGCTGGGTTTACAAAATGAAGCCAGGGATCGTAGGCTCGGCATCAGTAGGGAACCCGCATCCGTCCACCCCAGACCACCGGGAGAATCCATGAGCCTGCCCCCCGCCTTGAAGGACCGCCTGCGTCTGCCGCTCGTGGCATCGCCGATGTTCATCGTCTCGAATCCCGACCTCGTCATCGCCCAGTGCACGTCGGGGATCGTCGGATCGTTCCCGTCGCTCAACGCCCGACCACACGCGCAACTGCGGGACTGGCTGACCCAGATCACCGAAGCGCTCGCCAAGCACGACGCGAACAACCCGGATTCCCCGTCGGCGCCGTACGCGGTGAACCTGATCGTGCATCGTTCCAACGACCGACTCGAAGCCGACCTCGCGACCGTCGTCGAGTTCGAGGTGCCGATCGTCATCACGTCGCTCGGCGCCCGCACCGACGTGTACGAGGCGGTCCACTCGTACGGCGGGATCGTGCTGCACGACATCGTCGACGACCGGTTCGCGCGCAAGGCGATCGAGAAGGGCGCCGACGGACTGATCGCGGTCGCGGCGGGCGCCGGTGGTCACGCCGGTACCCAGTCGCCGTTCGCGCTGCTGCAGGAGATCCGCACCTGGTTCGACGGCCCGCTGCTGCTGTCCGGGTCCATCGCGACGGGCGACGCCGTGCTCGCCGCGCAGGCGGCCGGCGCCGATCTCGCGTACGCGGGTTCGGTGTTCATCGCCACCGACGAGGCCAACGCCGACGACCGCTACAAGCAGATGATCGTCGACTCGACCGCGTCGGACATCGTGTACTCGAACCTGTTCACCGGCGTCCACGGCAACTACCTGCGCGGCAGCATCGTCGCGGCGGGGCTGGACCCCGACGATCTCGCCGAGTCCGATCCGTCGGCGATGAACTTCGGTTCGAACCGCGACTCCTCCGCGAAGGCGTGGCGCGACATCTGGGGCGCCGGCCAGGGCGTCGGTGCGGTCGACGCCGTCGTACCGGCGAAGGACGTCGTCGCGCGCCTGGCGGCCGAGTACGCGGCCGCGCGGGAGCGACTGTCGCTGTGATCGGCGGTGGGCCGGTCACCGCCCGTTGCGGACGGTGACCGGCTCACTCGCTCCGGCTCCCCACGGTCGGCCGTGGTGCGTGAGCTCCGCATCCGACCACCCGCAGCGCGATGTCGACGTACCGCTCGGCGACCGACGAGGGCGTCAACGGACCGTCGCGCTGATACCAGCGGGCGATGGACTGCAGCATCCCGAGCAGGGCGCGAACACTCTCGTCGACATCGTCGACGTCGAACACGCCGTGCTCGACCCCGTCGCGGACGAGATCGAGCATGATCAGTTCGAGCCGTTTGCGGTTGGCGACGTACGTCGCGCGGTTCTCCGGCGAGACGTGCCGCAGTTCGGAATCCAGACCCGAGCGCTTGGCCCGGTGCGTCATGTTGAGCACGATCGCCTCGACCGCATTGCCGAATCGGGCAACGGGGTCGGCGCCGCCGTCCGTGACCGCCGCGAGAACGCGGTCGATCAGGTCGAGGACGGCGGCGTCGAGCAGCGTGACGAGAACGGCTTCCTTGTTCTCGTAGTGGTAGTACAGCGCCGGCACCGTCACGCCCACCCGGCGCGCCAGGTCGCGGACGCTGGTGCCGTGGAATCCGTTCTCGCTGAACGCTTCCAGGGCCTGCTCGAGGATGGGGTCGTACCGCAGCGGCGCGAACACCCGCCAGTCGCCGGGCGCGGCGTCGGCACGCGCGGTCATCGCCCCTCCTCTCCCCGCACCGATGTCGGTCAGCGCGGTGCCATGCGGATCGCGCCGTCGAGACGGATCACCTCGCCGTTGAGCATCGGGTTGGACACGATGTGTGCGGCGAGTGCGCCGTACTCGGCCGGATCACCGAGGCGCGAGGGGTGCGGAACCTGCCCACCGAGGGACTTCTGCGCTTCCTCCGGCAGCGATCCGAGCAGCGGGGTCTTGAACAGGCCGGGCGCGATGGTCACGACGCGGATCAGCAGCGACGCGAGGTCGCGGGCGATCGGCAGGGTCATGCCGACGACACCGCCCTTGGAGGCCGAGTACGCGGCCTGGCCGATCTGACCGTCGAACGCCGCCACCGAGGCGGTGTTGATGATGACGCCGCGCTCACCGTCGATCGGCTCGGTCTTCGCGATGCGCTCGGCGGCGAGGCGGATGACGTTGAACGTGCCGAACAGGTTGACGTTCACGACCTTCTTGAAGTCGTCGAACGGGAATGCGCCCTTCTTGCTGACGGTCTTGACGGCGTTGCCGATGCCCGCGCAGTTCACGGCGACGCGCAGCGGGCCCAGGGATTCGGCGAGATCGAGCGCCTCGGTGACGGCCGCCTCGTCGGTGACGTCGGCGGCCGCGAACCGCACGCGATCGCCGAGTTCCTTGGCGATCGTCTCACCGTTCGAGGACGGCAGGTCGATGATGACGACGGTGGCGCCGTCGTCCACGAGAGCCTTGACGGTGGCCAGGCCCAGACCGGAGGCGCCTCCGGTGACGACGGCGACGCTGTCGTTGACGATCATGAATGTTCCCTTCGGATCACGGTGTGTATCGGATTGTGTCGGCGGCGGATACCGCACGGCCGGAGTGTCTCAGCGGCCCTTCCAGACCGGTTCGCGCTTCTCGGCGAAGGCGCGGGGTCCTTCCATCGCGTCTTCGCTTCCGAAGACGACCTTCAACGCCTCGGCGTTGTCGGCCCACGGCGCGTCGTCCCACGCCGACGAGTTCGCGGTGCGGTGGATCATCGCCTTCGAATGCCGCACGGACAGCGGAGCATTGGCGGCGATCGTCTCGGCGAGTTCGAGTGCGACGTCGAGTGCCGTCCCGGCGGGGGCGACGCGGTTGACCAGACCCAGCTCCTTGCCCTGCGCGGCGGAGAGGGGTTCGCCGGTGAGCGCGATCTCGAGGGCGACCTTGAGTGGAACCTGCTGCTGGATGCGGATGACGCCGCCGGCAGCGGCGAAGAGTCCGCGCTTGACCTCGGGCAGACCGAGTTTCGCCTCCTCGTCGACGACCGCGAGGTCGCTGGCGAGCACGATCTCGGTTCCGCCACCGAGCGCGAAGCCGTTGACCGCGGCGATCGTCGGCTTGCCGACCCAGTGCCGGACGTATCCGGCGAAGCCCCATTCCGGATGCCCCTGGGCGGAGGTGTCCTCCCCCGCCGCGATGGCCTTGAGGTCGGCGCCGGCGCAGAATGCGCGTCCGGTGCCGGTGAGCACGACGACCCTCACCTCGTCGTCGTTCTCGGCCTGCTCGAGGTGGTTGCCGAGCGCGGTCGAGAGCGCACCGTTGACGGCGTTGAGCGCCTTCGGCCGGTTGAGGGTGATGATCGCAACGCCGCCGCGCTTCTCGTACAGTGCGGCAGGTTCTACAGTCGTCTCGTCGGCCATGGTGCCCCTCACGGTGTGTCCGTCGTTACTTATCGATCGCTAAAGGACTACCAGAGAACCGGGGCACGGTCAACGGTCTCCGACGGTGGCGTCCATTCCGTTTCGTCTGGTAAGGATTTTCATACGATTTCGACACCGCCGACGTTTCGGTCCAGGAGAGTCATGCAGGCAGCGCAACTGATGGAGAACACGGGCCCCGACGGCGTGCGCGCCACCGAGATCCCCGAACCGGAATCCGACGGCACCGGCGTCGTCGTCGACCTCGACGCCGCCGGAGTGTCGTTCCCCGACCTCCTGCAGACCACCGGCGCCTACCAGGTGGTGCGCTCCCTGCCGTGCGTTCTCGGCACCGAAGGTGCCGGAATCGTCCGCTCCGCACCCGACGGCAGCGGTGTCGCGGCCGGACAACGCGTCGCGGTACTCGCCGCCGACGGATCGTGGCAGCAGACCGTCGTCGTCGGCCCCGAGTCCGTGTTCCCGCTGCCGGACTCGGTGTCGTCGACCGCCGGCGCCGGACTGCTCCTGAACTACCTCACCGTGCACTTCGCCCTCGACGAACGCGCCCGCTACCGCACCGGCGACACCGTCCTCGTCCACGGTGCCGCGGGCGGGGTCGGTGTCGCCGCCCTGCAACTCTGCGCGGCACTCGGCCTCGAGACCGTCGCGGTCGTCAGCACCGAGGCGAAAGCCGAAGTGGCGCGCGCGAACCGCGCGACCCACGTCGTGTTCGCCGAAAGCTTCAAGCAACAGACCCTCGAGGTCACCGACGGCCGCGGCGTCGACATCGTCCTCGACCCGGTCGGCGGCGACCGCTTCACCGACAGCCTCCGCAGCCTCGCTCCCGGCGGCCGCGTCGTGGTCCTCGGGTTCACCGGCGGCGAGATCCCCACTGTGAAGGTCAATCGCCTTCTCCTGAAAAACATCTCGGTGGTCGGCGCCGGATGGGGCGAGTTCATCCGGCGCGACCCCGGCTACCCACGCCGCCAGTGGGACGTCCTCGCACCGCTGCTGCACTCCGGTGCACTGCAGGTCCCCGAACCCACCGTCTACCCTCTCGCCGACGCCGCGGCCGCCCTGACATCCCTCGGAACCCGAACCGCGACAGGCAAAGTCGCGCTCTCGCTCCGACCCTGAACCCCCACCGACGGAGAGATCACCATGAGCACCGATCACGAACCGGGCGTCGACGTCACCGTCGAGAACGGCACCTTGCGCGTCACCATCAACCGTCCCGACCGCATGAACGCCGTGAAAGCCGAGACCCTCGACGCCGTCGCCGACGCCTTCGACAAGTACACCGGCGACGAGACGATCCGCGTCGCGATCGTCGGCGGTGCGGGCGGGCGGGCATTCTGCTCGGGCGCCGACATCGTCGGACGCGACCTGTCGGGTCCGCCGAGCACCGACACCCTCGACGCCGCCAACCGTGTCGCCACCACCGTCCGGGACTTCCCGCGACCGGTGATCGCCGCGGTGAACGGCGCCGCCGCCGGGGTCGGGGTGTCGCTGGCGCTGGCCTGCGACCTGACCGTCGCATCCGAGTCGTCGTACTTCCTGCTCGCCTTCACCCGCATCGGACTGATGCCGGACGGCGGCGCGACCGCGCTGGTCGCGGCGTCGGTCGGTCGGGCCCGCGCGATGAGAATGGCATTGCTCGCCGAGCGACTGCCCGCCGCCGAGGCGCTGGCCGCGGGACTGATCGCCGACGTCTACGCCGACGACGACTTCGACGCCCGCGTCGACGAACTCGCCGCGCGTCTCGCCGGCGGCCCGGTCGATGCCTACGCCGCCACGAAGCACGCGATCAACGCCACCACGCTCACCGAACTCGACGGTGCGCTCGGTCGCGAGTTCGACGGGCAGATGCAGTTGCTCGCCGGCCCCGACTTCCGCGAGGGCGTTCGCGCGTTCGAGCAGAAGCGGAAGGCCGATTTCCGGAACCGGTGACGCGCGCCGTCACGCCGGGGGCGCCACCCCGACCACCTTCGAGGTGATCGCGACGTACTTGCGCGCGACCTCCTGCGGGCTGAGGGTGCCCTCCGCGTGGTACCAGCGCGGGATCGACTGGCACATGCCCAGCAGCGCCCGGGTGATCTCGGCCGGATCCTCCACGTCGAAGACGCCCGCGTCGACACCGTCCCGGATGATCCCCCGGACGATCTGCTCGATCCCCTTGCGGACCGCGCGGTAGCGCTGCCGGTTCTCCGGGCTCAGATAGCGGGCCTCCCCCTCGATCGCCGCGAGTCGCGCACGCATCGTCATACGCAGCACGATCGCCTCGATGACGTTGGACAGCCGCCGCACGGGATCGTCGCCGCCGTCGGCGTCGGCGGCGTTCACCCGCTGCAGTACGTCGCTCGTCGACAGCTCGAGCAGCGCGATGAGCAGGCCTTCTTTGTTCTCGTGGTGGTAGTACAGCGCGGGAACGGTGACGCCGACACGGCGCGCGATGGCACGCACCGAGGTGCCGTGGAAGCCGGTTTCGTAGAAGGCCTCGAGGCTCGCCGCGAGGATGGGGCTGAGCTCCATCGGCTCGAGGGTCCGCCAGTCCGGCGCGGGCACTCCCTCCGCGACGGTGTCATCGGTGGGACTCCCCATGTACTCATCCACCTATCGATCGCTACATCCGGACCGGTAGAGGATACCCGTGCGTCGCGGGCATCGTGCCGCCACGGGTGTGACCACCCCCGACGGGCGACCGACACCCCTGCCGCTCGTCCGAGCGAGTGGTACACACGATCGGTCAGATCGAATGTATGTACCACTCGCTCGCGCCGGGGGCTCCCGAACAGGTCGGACTTGGCTTCGACCAGGCGCGAGTACCACTCGCTCGCGCCGGGGACTCCCGGGTCACGGTCGAACCGCGGCTCGATCCGTCGACGCGCGCACGACGAGATGGGTGGGCAACACCAGCTGCACCGGCTCGGCCACCCCCTCGTACACCTGCCGGCCGAGCATCTCGATGGCGCGTGCACCCGCGTCGGCGGTGCGTTCGGCGAGCGTGGTCAGGGACGGGCTGCACAGGTCTGCGCCGAACATGTCGTCGAACCCGACGACGCTGACCTCCCCGGGCACGTCGACGCCGCGTTCGGCGAGCCGGCGCAGCACCCCGATGGCGAGCATGTCGTTGTGGCACACGACGGCGGTGGCGCGCGCGGCGACCGCGGCATCGGCCGCGGCGGGGCCGCCCCCGAGGGTCGGCGGATAGGGCCCGAAGCGTCGGACCTGCATGTCGTGCTGGGCCGCAGCGGCCTGCAGTCCCGCCCAGCGGCGCGCCCCCGACCACGACTCGGGTGGGCCGCCGAGCACCAGGATCGACCGGTGGCCGAGGGAGGCCAGGTGGTCGACGATCTGCCGGCTGCCGGAGTCGTAGTCGGCGACGACGCACGAGACATCGCGGGTCGCGCGGTTGACGAGGGCGACGGCATTGAGCCCGGCGACACGGCGCAACTCGTCGTCGGGCAGTCGGGACGCGGCGAGCACGAAGCCGTCGACGGCGGGACCGAGACGCCGCACCAGCTGCTCCTCCGTGGACGCGCTCTCCCGGGTGTTGCCGAGCACGAGGGTGCGGCCCGCCGCGGTGGCGGCCTGCTCGGCACCGTTGATGACGCCGGCGAAGTACGGGTTGGTGATGTCGGGGACGAGCAGGGCGAACGTGTTGCTGCGCCCCGATTCGAGGGCCCGGGCGGTCGGGTTGGGGCTGTAGCCCAGTTCCGCTGCGACACCGAGGACGTGCTCGCGGGTGTGCGCGTTGACCCGATTCGGATTGCTGAACGCGCGGGACACCGTCGACGCGGCCACCCCCGCTGCCCGCGCGACGTCGGTGATGGTCGCGCGGCGGCGCCGATTCGGTGGCGGCGGGTTCGGTGTGGGGCCCATTCGCCCAGTATGGCAAAAAATGGCAATCGATTGCCATGTGACGGGAGCCACCTTTAGCGTCGAATTCGCCGACAATCGATGCAGATTCCGAAGGGCAATCCCATGGCAGACACGACCACCGTGCAGCGCACGCCCCGCAAGGCGGCGCTGGCCGCCTGGAGTGGCAGCGCACTCGAGTACTACGACCTCGCGATCTACGGCACCGCCGCCGCACTCGTCTTTCCCACCATCTTCTTCCCCGAAGGCAACCAGGCCGCCGCGACCGTCGCCTCCCTCGCGACGTTCGGCGTCGCCTACATCGCCCGGCCCTTCGGCTCGTTCCTGATGGGCCACATCGGCGACCGGTTCGGGCGCAAGCAGATCCTCATCGGCACCCTGCTGCTGATGGGCGTCTCGACGTTCCTGATCGGCTGCCTGCCCACCTACGACCAGATCGGTCTCGTCGCACCCGCGCTGCTCGTGACGTTGCGTCTGATGCAGGGTCTGTCGGCCGCCGGCGAGCAGGCCGGCGCCAACTCGATGTCGTTCGAGCACGCCCCCGACAACCGGCGCGGCTTCTTCACCAGCTGGACACTCAGCGGCACCCAGGGCGGGCAGGTACTCGCCCCGCTGGTGTTCCTGCCGGTCATCGCCCTGCTGTCCGACGAGCAACTGCACGCGTGGGGCTGGCGCATCCCGTTCTGGGTCAGCGCCGCACTGCTGGTCGTCGGCTTCATCATCCGCACCACCCTCGACGAAACCCCCGAGTTCCGTTCCGAGAAATCGCACGCCGAGGTACCGCCCGCCCCGCTCGCCGTCCTGTTCCGCCACCACTGGCGCGGTGTGTTGCGCGTGTTCTTCGCCTCGTTCATCGCGATGGTCAACACCGTCTTCCAGGTGTTCGCCCTGAGCTTCGCGACCGCCGACGAATACGGCATCGGGATCTCGTCGACGACCATGCTGTGGCTCGCGATCGTCGCGAACATCATCGCGGTGGGCACCATCCCGATGTGGGCGTCCCTGTCCGACCGCGTCGGCCGCAAGCCGGTGTTCCTGTCCGGCCTCGTCGGTACCGCCGTGACCGCCACGGTGTTCCTGTGGGCGATCTCGATCGGCAACACACCGCTCGTGCTCGGCACGGGCATCCTGCTCGCCGGTGTCGTCTACAGCATGCCGAACGCCTGCTGGCCCGCCACCTACGCCGAATACTTCCCCACGAGCGTCCGCCTCTCCGGCATGGCCGTCGGTACCCAGTTCGGTTTCGCCCTGGCCGGTTTCACCCCCGCGATCGCCGGCGCACTGATGGGCGGTAACCGCGACAACTGGTATCTCGTGGCCCTGTTCGCGGCCGGAGCCGTGGTGATCTCCGCGATCGCGGTGCTCAGCGGCCCCTCCGGAACCCACCGGGTGCACACCCGCGATCTGGGACAGTCACCGGCACCCGCCGTCGCGGCGCCCGTCCCGGCAGGTGTCACGCGATGACCCGCCCGATCCTCGCGGTGCTGAGCGGCGCCAACCTGAACCTGCTCGGCGCACGCCAACCCGAGCTGTACGGCACCGACACGCTCGCCGACGTCGAAGCCCTCTGCACACGCACCGCCGACACCCTCGGCTACGACCTCGACTTCCGGCAGACCAACCACGAGGGCGTCCTGATCGAATCGATCCACGAACTCCGTACCACCGCAGCAGGTTTCGTCGTCAATGCCGGCGCCTGGACGCACACGTCGATCGCCCTGCACGACGCGCTGGTCACCACCACCGCCCCCGTCGTCGAGGTGCACCTGACCAACATCCACGCCCGCGAGTCCTTCCGGCAGGTCTCGTACGTCTCCCCCGTCGCGACGGCCGTCATCGCCGGATGCGGCCCCGCCGGATACGCGTTCGCGCTGCACCACCTCGCGGCACTCGATCTCGCAACACGCACCGAAGCCGTCACCGTCCCGCAGGAGCTCCACCATGTCGCTCGTTGAGTCCGTACCCGCCGTCACGTCCACACCGACGAGGACGTCCTTCGCGCTCGGCCTCGTCGGCGCCGGGATCGGCGGCTCCCTCACCCCCGCGATGCAGGAGCGCGAGGGCCGCGAAACGGGCCTCAACCTCACCTACCGGCTGCTCGACGCCGATCGCCTCGGCTACGGTGCCGACGATCTCCCCGAGATACTCACGTGGGTGCGGCGACTCGGATTCGACGGCATCAACGTCACCCACCCGTTCAAACAGCGCATCATCGAGCACCTCGACGACCTGTCGGACGACGCACGTGATCTGGGTGCCGTGAACACCGTGGTGTTCCGCGACGGGTGCGCGCTGGGCCGCAACACCGACTGGACGGGCTGGGGACGCGCGTTCCGGCGAAGGCTGCCCGACGCCGTCACCGACCCCGCCGTCCTCGTCGGCACCGGCGGCGCCGGCGCCGCCGTCGGATACGCGCTGCTCGATCAGGGTGCCGAACACGTCGCGGTCGTCGACCTCGACACCGCGAAGGCCGAAGCGTGCGCCGCACGGCTGGCCGCGCGCTTCGGCGCCGACCGGGTGCGCGCCACCGACGACCTCGCCGGTGCCCTCGCGCAGGCCCGAGGACTGGTCAACGCCACCCCCACCGGCATGACCGGGCACCCGGGGTTGCCCGTCCCGGCCGCACTCGTCCGCGACGACCTGTGGGTGTCCGACGTCGTGTACTTCCCGCTCGAAACCGAACTGATCCGACTCGCCCGGTCGCGGGGCTGCCGTGTCGTGCCGGGCGGCGGCATGGCCGTGTTCCAGGCAGTCGCCGCGTTCGAACACTTCACCGGGCACGTGCCCGACGCCGAACGGATGGTGCAGCACTTCGAGGAGCTGACCCGCTGATGTCCGGCGCACGCACACACCTGTTCCGGACGGGCATCGCGACCGTGTCCCTGTCCGGCACCCTCACCGACAAGCTCGACGCGATCGCCGCCGCCGGCTTCGACGGGATCGAACTGTTCGACAACGACCTGATCGCGTCCCCGCTGTCGCCGCGGGAGGTGGCGCAGCGCTGCGCCGACCTGGGCCTGTCGATCGATCTGTTCCAGCCGGTACGCGACATCGAGGGTGTGCACCCCGACCGGTTCCCCGCCGTCCTGCACCGGGTGCGGCGCAAACTCGAGGTGATGTCGGAACTCGGCGCATCCGTGTTCCTGGCCTGCTCCAACGCCCTGCCCGATGCGATCGACGATCCCGAACTGTCCGCCGCTCAGCTACGCGCGGTCGGCGAGCTGGCCGCCGAGTTCGGGGCCACCGTGGCGTTCGAGGCGCTCGCGTGGGGTCGGCACGTCGACCGGGTGGGCACCGCCTGGGACATCGTGCGGCGCGCCGATCATGCGGCCGTGACCCTCGCCGTCGACACCTTCCACATGCTCGCGCGCGGCGACGACGGCGCCGCGCTGGCCGGTGTCCCCGGCGACCGCATCGGTTTCGTGCAGGTGGCCGACGCCCCGGTGCTCGACATGAACGTGCTCGAATGGAGCCGTCACTTCCGGTGCTTCCCCGGACAGGGCACCCTCGACGTCACCGGCGTCGTGGCGGCCGTGCTGCGCGCCGGATACCGCGGTCCCGTCTCGCTCGAGATCTTCAGCGACGTCGTCCGCGAGGCGGACCCGTACGTCACCGCCCGCGACGGCATGCGGTCGCTGCTCTTCCTCGAGGACGGTCTCGCACGACGGGCCTCCGTCGGTGCCTCGGTCACCGTCGCGCCGCCCGTGCCTGCGCGCACCGATGTCACGTTCGTGGAACTCGCCGCACCCACCGGATCTCGATACTCGGAACTGTTGACGGGATTGGGTTTCCGCGTCGCGGGCCGGCATCGCAGCAAGCCGGTCGTGCGGTGGCGCAACGGCGGCGCCGACGTGGTGCTCAACGAGCAGCCCGCACCCGGCCCCGGTGCGACGGCACTCGGGCTGGTCGCGCCGTCGGTGCCGGACGTCGCCGAACGCGCCGACGTCCTGCTGTGGCCGGCGGTGGACCGTGCCCGCGGCGCGGGCGAAGCCGGCCTTCCGGGCATCACGTCGCCTTCAGGCCTGCACGTGTTCGTCAGCGCCGAGCCCGGTCTGACCGACGACTGGCACACCGATTTCCTTCCCGCCGCGGAATCCGGGTCGGGTGGCGACTGGCTCGGCCTCGACCACGTCGACATCACGGTCGCCGAAGACGAACTGAACCAGGAGATCTCCTTCTTCCGTACGCTCTTCGGGTTGCGTCCGGAGAACCCGGAGGAGTACATGCAGCCACACGGGCGGTTGCGGATCCGGGCGTTGCGCGCCGAGAAGGGTGATCTGCGGGTGGCGCTGCAGGTCTCCGACACCGGCGCCGACGAGCCGCGGCGGTACGGCATCACGCAGTTGGCGTTCGCGACGCGCGATGTCGTGGCTGCGGTCGCCCGAGCCCGCGCCGACGGCGTCGAGTTCCTGCGTCCGCCGGAGAACTACTACGTCGATCTGGATGCCCGCTTCGCACTCGAGCCCGGTGTCCTCACCACCCTCCGCGAACACGGACTGCTCTACGACCGGGTGGGGGACGGCGAGTTCCTGCACGCCTACACGCTGCCGCTCGAGGGTGGTTTCTCGGTGGAACTACTCGAACGGCGCGGCGGATACGACGGGTACGGGTCGGTGAATGCGCCCGTGCGGTTGGCGACACAGGGACGCTGACCGACGACCGCCTTCACTGTCGGTCACCCGACCTCCTCGAGTTCCGTATCGCACTGATAGGCATGGCCGACGAGACGATCGACAGCCGACCCGTCACGGACGAACTGATCCAGGAATGGGCGGACGAGCCGAGACAACGGGAACGGTGCGGGTCTCGTACGCCATCATGCGGAACGCAACTCCACGGGCGACTCGGACGGAACGGGCGACTCGGACGGACGACGCATGTCGTCGAGCCACACGAGCAGTCCGCACACGGGGAACAGCGCCCCGAGAACACACACCGCCGTCCACCCGTGCGTCAGGTACGCCACGGTGGAGGCGGCGCTGCCGAGCGCTCCGGCGAGGAAGTAACTCGTCATGTACGCGGTGTTGACACGGCTGCCCGCGTCGGGCCGCAGCGTGTAGATCAGGCTCTGGTTGCTGATGTGGGTGCCCTGGATGCCGAGTTCGAGGAGCGCGACCCCCACCGCCAGCGCGGCCACGTGGTGTTCCCCCACCGCGATCAGCGCGAAGGCACCCGCGGTCGCTGCGACGAACACACCGCGCCAACCGAACACCTCGGCGAGCAGGCCCGCGACAACCCGGGACAGCAGGATGCCCAACAGCAGACCGGTCATGACGTTGCCGATGACGCGTCCCCGTTCGGTGTCGTGGGCGAGTGTCGCGGCGAAGGGAACCAGGATCTGGCCGACCACCGAACCGGTGCTCACGACCACGGCAGCGGCGGCGAGCACCTGCCAGGTGGGCGCGGTCGCCATCACCAGCAATCCCGCAGCGGTCACCGTGAGCATCACGTTCAGCAGCCGTCGTCGCTCGATCATGTCGCCGAGCGGCACGAGGAACGCCAGTCCCAGCGCGTACCCCACCTGTCCCGCCGTCACCACGAGGCCGACCGCGGTGTCGGACGCGTGGAGGCTCTCCGCGATCGCCGCGACCAGCGGCTGCGCGTAGTAGCTGTTCGCCACCACCAGACCGGAGGCGAGCGCCATGACGGCCACCGAACTCCGGTCCATGCGGTCTCCGCTGCTCACGTCCCGAGCATCGGGCCACCATGACTGATCTGTCCAACGGGAAATATCGATCTGATTCAGAGATATCATCGATCAGTGGAGATGCGCCGATTGCAGCAGTTCCTGGCGGTGGCGCACCGAGGTCACTTCACGCGCGCCGCCGAGGAACTGCACATGTCCCAGTCCGCGCTGAGTTCGTCGATCCGCGCGCTGGAACGGGAACTGGGTGTGGCACTGTTCGAACGCACCACCCGCACCGTCCTGCTCACCGCCGCCGGGCGCGCGCTCCACGCGCACGCCCGGCAACTGGTGGGCGACATGGCCGCCGCACATGCGGCGGTCGCGGAGATCGCCCAGGTCCGGGCCGGCACCCTCGCGGTCGGGACGGTGCAGACGTTCGTCGCCGTCGACCTGCCCGCGCTCCTCGCCCGGTTCCACGCCGACCACCCCGCCGTCGAGGTGCATCTGCGGGAGGCGACGTCGACGGAGTTGGTCGACGGACTGACCGGCGGCGACCTGGATCTGGCGTTCGTCGCGTTGGACACCGACCCGCTGCCGCCCGGACCGACGGTGCTCCGCGACTACGAGGAGGAGCTCGTCGTGGTGGTCGCCCGCGACCATCCCCTCACCGGATCGGCGTGCGTCGCCCTCACCGATCTCGCGCCGTTCCCGTTCATCGACTTCGAGGCCGGCCCCGGATTGCAGACCACCGTCGCCGCGCTCTTCGCACGCGCGGATGTGCAGCGGCGCATCACCTTCCGGATCAGCGACATGACACGCCTGATCGAACTGGTACGACACGGGTTGGGTGTCGCCGTGGTTCCCGAACCGATCGCGCGGACCAGCGACCTGACATCCCTGCGCATCACACCGCGGGCATCGCGGCGGCTCGCCCTCGTCGCCAGATCGGACGCACCGACCAACCCGGCCGCGCGCGCCCTCCTCGGACTGCTTCCGGTACGCGACGGTCGGGATGCGCCGGACCGGCGGTGATCACAGGTGCGGACGGACGCGTTCGGCGATGCACCGCAGGTTCTCGACCTGACGTGCATGCGGCAGGGCCACGGGACGGGTGTGGACGAGGAGGTGATCGGCCAGGGGAAGCGCGGGATCGTCCGACAGACCGGAAACGAACTGTTCGGAGCTGCCCACGATCGAATGCCGGGCGGCGCGCCGCGACGCCGCTCGACCGCGCTGTTCCTGCAACCGCAACTCGTCTGCCGACCGCGCGGTGTCGGCGATCAGTACCGGCCTCGAAATCGCGACGCGCGCCGCGGATCCCAGAGCGGATCGGTACCGGGAGATGAGACCGGCGACGCGTTCATCCTCGAATCGGGGGCCCCGATCGTCGACGCGTCGACGTCCGGCGATCAACCCCAGGCCACGCGCAACGGCGCATTCGACGCCGTCATCGCTCCCGGTGGTCACCCATATCCGCTGCGGCAACGTCTCCGTCGGCGGAACGACGGGTCGACGGGAACCCACCGGCCCGATTCCGGACACCGCGGCGTCGACCACGGTGTCGACGGAACTCCAGAAGCGGGTGTGGCGGTCGGCGTGGTCGATGCCCCACATCCGTGAGGTATCCGGCGAGGAACCGCTCCCGAATCCCAGCTGCAGACGACCGGACGACAACGCATCGACCACCGCCGCATCCTCGAGGATCCGCCGGGGATCGTCGAATACCGCTGCGATCGAGGCTGTTCCGAGTGAAATGGTGGTGGTTTCCCGGGCGATCGCGGCGAGCAGCACGAGTGGGCTGGGCATCGCGCCGCCCTGCTCCCCGAAGCGGTGTTGAGCCACCCAGAACGACTCGAACCCGAGGTCCTCGGCGGTGCGGGCGAGACGGATCGCATCGTGGATGCCGTCCACCGGTGACGATCCGGCGTCGACGTGGGTGAGCACACCCCACTCCGTCACGTCGGCACCACCATGGGACTGCGGTCGCGGGGGTGCGGCAGGATGTCGGCGTCGACGCCGTAGACCTCCGCCAGCAGTTCGCTGGTGACGATCTCCGCCGGAGCGCCGACACCCCACAGTCGGCCGCGCTCGAGGACGGCGATGCGGTCGCAGAACCGAGCGGCCAGATCCAGATCGTGCAGCGCCACGACGGCGGTGCCGCCGCGGTCACGGATCATGCGCATGAGTCCCAGTCGATGACGCAGGTCGAGGTGGTTGGTCGGTTCGTCGAAGAGCAACACCGACGGCTGCCCCGCCAGCGCTTGGGCGACGAGGACCCGTTGGCGCTCCCCACCCGACAGTCGGGCGAAATCACGTTCCGCGCGGTCGACCATGTCGACCGACTCCAGCGCGGCGACCACGAGTGCCCTGTCGGCCGCGGTGTCGGCGTCGAACATGCCCTTGTGGGCCGCACGACCGAGCATCACGACGTCCGCGACGGTGAGCGGGAAATCTGCGGGTGAGTGCTGGGCGACGACACCGGCCGTGCGGCCGACGAACCGCACCGGTGTGGTCCACACGTCCCGACCGTCGAGGGTGACGGTGCCCGCGGCGGGGCGCAGTGCGCGATAGGCGGTGCGCAACAGGGTCGACTTTCCGCTGCCGTTCGGGCCGACGAGCGCGACGGTCTCGCCGGCGGCGATGTCGAGGGTGACGTCGTCGACGAGCAGGTTGTCGCCGACGCGGACGCTCACACGATCGAAACGGAGCATCGTCGCCTCACCTCGCCATGGTGCGGCGCAGCAGCCACACGAAATACGGGCCCCCGACGAGGGCCGTGACGATACCGACCGGGATCTCCTGCGGGATCATCACGGTCCGGGCCACCAGGTCGGCCCCGATCGCGAACGCGGCCCCCACCGTCAGCGCGACGGGCACCATCCTCCGGTGGTCCGAACCGACCAGCATCCGGGCGATGTGCGGAATCATCAGACCGACGAAGCCGACCACACCGCTGACGGAGACCAGGATTCCGGTCAGCAGGGTCGACGACACGATCAGGCCGATCCGGAGTCGCCCGACGTCGACACCGAGTGCGGTCGCGTTCTCGTCGCCGGTCAGCAGCACGTTGAGGCTGCGCCGCAGCGGGAACATCACCGCGCACGCCACCAGCAGCCCCACCGCGGGAACGAGCAATGTGTCCCACCGCGCCGCACCGAATCCGCCGAGGGTCCACTGCAGGACCTGCCCGGCGAGTGTCTGGTCCGGCGAGGTCAACACCATCAGGGACGTCAAGGCGCCGAGCACCGAGGACACCGCGACGCCGGCCAGGACCAACCGGACGGGGTCGATGGGGCCGCGGCCGCGGGCGACGAGCAGCACGATCGTCATCGCGGCGAGTGCACCACCGAACGCCGCGAGCGGAAGCAGCATCGCCTGCGATCCCAGCCCGAACCGCAGGACCGCGACCGCACCGACCGCGGCACCGGCGGAGACCCCGAGGATGCCGGGTCCGGCGAGCGGATTCCGGACCACCGCCTGGATCACCGTGCCCACCAGGGCCAGTCCCGCACCGACGCACCCCGCGAGCAACACCCGGGGCAGGCGGGTGTCGGCGATGATCAGGTCCTGCGCTCGGGTCCAGTCGGGGGTGATCACCGCGGGACCGACGATGCGGTGCCCGATGATCCGCCACGCGGTGGCCGCATCGACCCCCACCGACCCGACCAGGATCGCAGCGGTCGTCACGACCAGCAGTGCGACGGTGGAGACGACGAGAACCGTCCGTACTCGGGTGTGGGTGTTCACTCGAAGGCTGCGGGATGGAACTGTCGTGCGAGGTGCTCGACGCCGTCGATCGAGTACGGGCCGGGCTGCAGCTGCGAGAGCGTGATCGTCGAGAACGTCTCGTTGCGGATGGCGGGTGTCTCGGCGATGGCGGGGATCGATTGCAGATCCGCGATCTTCGTGGTCACCGACGGTGACCGGTACTGAGGGGTGGTCCCTTCCTCTCGCACCAGGATCACATCCGGGGCACGGTCGGCGACCTGTTCCCAGGAGACACTCATCCAGCGTTCGGGAACGTCGGCGAAGATGTTCTCGCCGCCGGCGGCCTCGATGAGTGCCGTGGCCATGCTGTGGCCACCTGTCGTCGAGGCGGAGTCGAGCCCGGACGCGTACAGGAACACCTTGACCGGCTCGGTGTCACCGATACGGTCGCGCACCGCGTCGAGGCGTTCGCGCAGCGCCGCGACGGATTCCTCCGCCCGGTCGCTGACGTCGAAGATCGCTCCGACGGTGAGGATCTCGGTGAAGATGGCGTCCACCTCGACCGGTCCGGTGGCGCACCCTTCGGGATGCAGGTGGGTGTCGACACCGACCTGGGCGAGTTGGTCGCGGGTGTGTCCGGTCTTCTCACTGAATCCGTCGGGGTAGCCCGAGTAGACGAAGTCCGGTTCCACATCGATGAGCTGTTCCATGGTGGGCTGCTCGGACGACAGGATCGGCACCCGGGCATAGGCCTCGGTGTAGGCGGGGGCGATCTCACGTCCCCGCAGGTACGCGGTACCGACCATGTGGTCCTCGAGACCGAGTTCGAGCATCGTCTCGGTTGCATTGGAAGTCAACGCAACCGCACGGTCCGGTACCGCCGTGTACTCGGTGGTGACCCCGCAGTTGTCCGCGTCCACGTACGCGACGGCCCCGGACACGGAACCGTCGGTGTCGTCGACCGCCTGACCGCACGACGCCGTGGTCAGCACGATCGCGAGTGCCGCGACCGGCAGCGTCCATCGATTCCGACCGGATCGGGGTGGGGAGGCGACGCCCATCGGGCGAAGAGGAACCACGGACACGACAATTCCTTTCCGAGGTCGCACGCCTCGAAAGCAGGAACGGGTCAGCTGGGCGACCTGACTCTCGACAACCGTTCGTGCTGCCGATCACAGTGGCGGGACCGCGCCGGATTCGCACCGGACTTCCACCCATGTCGCTGCCCCTCTCGGGTTGGACGTCCGGATTTCAGCCCACCGCGCACACCGCACCCGAGCCGGCAGCCGGTTCACCGTCCGCCGACCCGGGTCCGCTCACCCCATGGGATCGTCGGAACCCGCCCGCGCGGTGTCGTGGAAAGGCGCCTCGAACTTCGCCCACCGCACGCACTCCCATCCGCCGCCGGCGACGGGGACGAGTTCGACGGTGTCGGTGTTCGCGAGATGGTTCCCGATCGCGAACCCGCCCGGCACCTTCCCCAACCGTGCCGCGACGAGCCGGATCGCGGCGCCGTGGCTGACGACCACGATGTCGCCGGATCCCTGCTCGAGGTAGTCACCGCGCAGCGCGTCGAGCACGGGCACGAACCGGTCGAGGACGTCGACCGCGGATTCACCGCCGGGGACACGCGACCGCAGGTCGCCGGCGTGCCACGACTCGTAGACCTTCATGAACAGCTTGTGCGATTCCTCGTCGCTGCGGTTCTCGAGTTCCCCGACCTGCACCTCGTGCAGCCCCTCACGCGCATCGGCGTGCAGACCGATCGGATCCTCGGCGTGCTGCGCGGTCTGCCGCGCACGGATCGCATACGACGACACGATCAGCGACGGCGCGCGCTCGACGAGTTTCGTTCCGAGTGTCTTCGCCTGTGCGACACCGAGATCGGTGAGTTCTGCACCGGGGAGGGCGGTGTCGAGCCGCCGCTCCACGTTCGCGAACGTCTGGCCGTGCCGGGCCAGGATCAATCTGCCGCTCACCGGGGCTCCTCTCCGCGCCGCAGCCGTTCGAGCCACGCCGCGTCGTCGTCGACCGCCACGGGAGGAACCCCCTGATCGGACACCGCCGGCCACGAGCCGAGGAAGCGCACACCGGCGAACCGGTGCAGCGCCTGCAGCGCCTCGGCGACGAGCGGGTCGTCGATGTGCCCGATGCAGTCGAGGTGGAAGAAGTACGTGCCGTACTCCTCACGGGTGGGACGTGATTCGATGCGGGTGAGATCGATTCCGCGGCTGCCGAACTCGGACATCGCCCGCACCAGCGATCCGGGTACGTTCGGCAGCTGCAGGATCACGGAGGTGCGGTCGCGGCCCGTGCGCTCCGGGACCGGAACCGGCCGCGTGAGCAGAACGAATCGGGTTCGTGCGCCGGCGTGGTCGGCAACACCGTCCGCGTAGACGTCGAGTTCGAGCCGCCGCCCGGCGATGGCGGTGGACACACCCGCGTCCACGTCACCCGCCGCGACGTCCTCGGCGGCACCCGCATTCGAGGACGCGGGGACGATCCTCGCGTCGGGCAGGTTCTCGGCCAGCCACTCGCGCACCTGCGCCGCCGCGACCGGGTAGGCGCCGACGGTCGCGATGCGGTCGCGGGTCGTGCCCGGTCGCACGACCACGGTGAACGCGATGTCGAGTTCGGTCTCGGCGACGATCTGCAGCCGCGCACCCCGCGCGAGCGCATCCATCGTCGGGGACACCGAACCGTCGACGGAACTCTCGATGGGCACGACCGCACCGTCGACGTCGCCGTCGCGCAGCAGTTGCAGCGCGGCGGGCTGGCTCGGGGCGGCGATCCGGTCGACCGCGGCGTCGAACGCACCGAGCTCCTCGAACCGGGCGAGGGCCATCTCGGTGAACGTTCCGGTCGGACCGAAGTAGGAGATACGTGGCACGGAATCCAGGTTACGCACCACCGGTGGCCGCGACGCGACGACGAAGTGAACCCGCGGTCAGCGTGTCACGAGTCCGCGCACCGCCAGGTCCCGTGCGACGACGCCGGGATCGTCGACCTCCACCGCGAGAAGGATCTCGCGCAGCGCGTCGGTGGCCTCGGGGACGAGTCGGACGAGTCGCCCCGGGTCGGGCGCGACCACCGCCTCGCGCACATCGAAACCGCTCAGGGCGGCAGCGGTCGCACCCAGCAGTGCGAGCGCCCCGTCGGCGTCGGCGACGCGGGCCACGTAACCGGTGGTGGCGTGGGCGAGGACCGACAGGAAGTCGGCGATCGCGTCGACGCCGTGGCCGACGGCCAGACCGGGGATGTGACCGGCGTCGGTGAGCGCCTGCGCGGTGGCGGCGAGAGCGGAATCGTCGACATCCGTGACGTACACGGCCAGCGGCGCGGGTGCGGTGAACGCGAGCACGTCGTCGAGGTCGGCGACCGCGCAGGTCAGCTGGTATCGGACGGGGCGCCACCGGGCGGGCTCGGGTGCGGCGGCGGACGCGTCGAGTTCGGCGACGACGTCGCGGGCGGGTCGCTCGGTCAGCGCGGACGCGGGGACGATCGGCGGCGCGTCGGCCGGCCCGGGGCGCGCGGGGACGTCGCCGAGCGTGGCGTAGCGACCCGAGAGCAGCGCCTCGACGAGGCCGCGCGGTTCCTCCCGCGACGGCGGCATTCCGAGTGGGAGTGGGATCGACACGGTGTCCAGGCTAACGCGGCACACCCTTGCGACCACCGTCACAATGACTTAGGTTTGCCTCACCTACGAAGAGCGAGGAGGGTTGGCATGCAGACCACCACCACGACCGACATTCCGGCACCGACCACCGCCGAACGCGTGCGCACCGCCCTCATCCGCGCCGACACGACGATGCTCGCCGTCGACGGGTGCGATCCGATCTCGACGACGGTCCACCACCTGCACGACGAGGGGCACGTCGCGATCGTGGTGCCGTCCCGCAGCGACGCCGTCGACCTGGCCTGGCGTGCCGGAGCCGCGGGACTGTCCGCGATGCTCGAACTCACCGATCACTCGCCGCTGCGGCTGCGCAATCCCGTCCGCTCCCTCATCTGGCTCAGCGGCACCCTCCGCCCCGTCGACGAACCCCGCCGCCTGGCCGCCGAGATCGCCGAGATCCTTCCCCACCCCGAACTCCTCGATGTCGGGCACACCACCGAACTGCTGCAACTCGAGTTGACGTCCGTCGTCGCCGCCGACACCACCGGCGCGGAATCCGTCGAACTCGGCGCCGTCCTCGAGGCCGCACCCGATCCGTTCGCCATCTACGAGACGGCGTGGCTCCAGCACATGGAGGACGACCACGCCGACATCGTCGCCCGCATCGCCCGCCGCATCCCCAGCACGTCCCGCACCGGACGCATCCGCCCCCTCGGCCTCGACCGCTACGGCCTGCGGCTACGCATCGAATCCGGCGAGGGCGACCACGACGTGCGCATCCCCTTCCACGAGCCGGTCGACGACCCGACCGCGTTGAGCCGCGCGCTGCGCATGCTCATCGGATGCCCGTTCATGAACGGCCTGCGGTCGACGCACTGAACCGTCGACCGTTCGTCCGGTCCGCGGCCCCGTCCCGGTCGGGCAGAATCGCGACGGTGACGATCCTGCGCGATTGGCTGAACCCACCCGGGCGGCCACCTGCCACACCGCTCGACCCCGCCGAACGCCGGGCCCTGTGGATCGAGATCACGATCGTCCTGCTCATCACGTTCGGGCTGAGCGGGCTGTCGTCCATGCTGTCGCTTCTCGAGGCCACGCTCGCACCGGAACCGCTCGCCGAGCAGACCGTCGCGATCAACACCCCGCGCGCAACGCACGGGGCGATCGATCTGGCCCGCCAACTCCTCGGCGTCGTGCGTCTGCTCGCCTGGGGCGCGCTGGGTGTGTATCTGCTGTGGCGCAGCGGTCACGGTCCCGCGACGATCGGTCTCGGTCGCCCCGGATTCCGCCGGGACGTGCTGCCCGGCGCGGGCCTGGCCGCCCTCATCGGTCTGCCCGGACTCGTGTTCTACCTCGCCGCGCGGGCCGCCGGAGTGAATCTGACGGTCGCGCCGAGCGTGCTGACCGACGTGTGGTGGCGGCTGCCCGTCGAGGTGCTGTGGGCGATCGCGAACTCCGGCGCCGAAGAAGTGCTCGTCGTCGCGTACATCATCACGAGGCTGCGGCAGCTCGGCTGGTCCGAGAACGGGTCGTTGCTCGCGTCGGCGTTGCTGCGGGGCAGCTATCACCTCTACCAGGGGCTGGGTGGCGGCGTCGGCAACGTGATCATGGGTCTCGTGTTCGGCCGGTACTGGCAGCGCACCGCGAAACTGTGGCCGCTGGTGGTGGCCCACGCACTGATCGACACCGTCGCCTTCATCGGATACCAGGCCCTGCGGGGGCACGTGTCGTGGCTACCCTGACCGTAGAGTTGTCCGGGTGAACGGAGAGTTGCGCGGGTGAACGGTGACGAACAGGCCCCCCGGAACCGACCTCGGCCGCCGCAGGTGCCGCCGCACCGGCCGGGCCCCGGCCGCCGGAATCCTCCGCCTCCCGCCGGAGGTCGCCCGGCCGGGCCGCCTCCCGAAGGCAACCAGGTCATCCGCCGTCCCGCCGATCAGCAGGCGTGGTCGCAGGCCGCCCCTCCCCCGTACACACCGCCGCGGCGGCGGCCACCGCCGCAACAACGTCAGGCACCGCCACCGCGGCAGGTGCCGCCCCGGCGTCAGGCCCCTCCACCGCCGGCCCGGCGACATCAGAGCCCGCCGCCCCGCGACGCGCAGCAGCGCGACCGGGCCCCCGCCCGGAAACCCGAGCGATTCACCGAGCCGAAACGGGCCGCGGCTCCGCCGCCTGCCGGGCCGCCCCGTCGCCCCACTTCCGAGCCCGCTCCGCGGCGGCGTCGTCCCGGCGGGTTCCGGCGCGCGCTGCGCCGACTCGCGGTGGTCGCCGTCGTCCTGATCGTCGCGGCGGTCGCGGGGGTCGTGTACTTCGACGGCAAACTCCAGCGGATCGACGCGCTCGCCGACTACGACGGGCGGGTCGGCGACACCCCCGGCACCAACTGGCTGCTGGTCGGCTCCGACAGTCGGCTCGGACTCACCCCCGATCAGGAGCAGGAGCTCGCGACGGGCGGCGATGTCGGAGCCGACCGGACCGACACGATCCTGCTGATCCACGTACCCCGCGGAAGCGGCGCCACCACGATGGTGAGCCTGCCCCGCGACTCGTACGTCTCGATACCCGGCTACGGGCAGGACAAACTCAACGCCGCATTCGCGTTCGGCGGTCCGCAACTGCTCGTGCAGACCGTCGAGGGCGCCACCGGCGTCCACATCGACCATTACGCCGAGATCGGCTTCGGCGGATTCGCGTCGATCGTCGATGCGGTCGGCGGGGTCGACGTGTGCGTCCCGTACGACATCGACGATCCGCTGGCCGGTCTGCAGCTGTCGGCGGGCTGCCAGGAACTCGACGGTGCGGAGGCCCTCGGATTCGTCCGCACCCGCGCCACCGCCCTCGCCGACCTGGATCGCATGAACAACCAGCGGTTGTTCATGTCGGCGTTGCTGAGCAAGGCCACGAGCCCCACCACGTTCCTCAACCCGTTCCGGCTGTGGCCGCTCGTGTCGGGTGCCGCGAGGTCGCTGCGCGTCGACGAAGGCGATCACCTGTGGCACGTCGGGCAGCTCGCCTGGGCGATGCGCGGTGAGACGGTGACGGCGACGGTGCCGGTCGGTGGATTCCAGGACGTCTACGGCAGCGGCAATGTGCTGCTGTGGGACAGCGAACGGGCGCTGCCGTTCTTCGACGCCCTCGCGAACGATCAGCAGATCCCGCCGGAACTGCTCACCACGGGCTGAGCGACGCGCTCCGGACCGCCGTCCGGGGCGCGTCCCGTCGTGATCATGGTCACCGGTGCGGCGGGAATTTCCGGCACCGGTGTCTCCGCGCGGTCGCGAGGGTCGTGCGCCCGGCCCGCTCCGGGAACTCCCGATTCCGGTCGCGGGCGCCGCGTGACCGGTGGAAATGCGCGCAGCGGCGGGCGAAACACGCGGCGACGAATTCGGGTAGTCCACAGGAAAACCAACCCTGAATTCAGCCATGATAGGCAAAGCTACTACTTCTGAGCCTAGCCAATACTTGGATGAAAAAGCCTCTGACCTGCATTAACGTTTCGGTCATGACCACGATCGGCGACACTTCGAAGTCCAAATTCCATTCGCTGCTGCACGATCAGATCCGCAACGAATTCAATGCGGCGCACCAGTACACCGCCATCGCGATCTTCTTCGACAATGCGGACTGCCCGCAGCTGGCGAAGTTCTTCTACGGACAGTCCGTGGAGGAACGAAACCACGCCATGATGATCGTCCAGTACTTCCTGGACCGCGGTATCGCCGTCGAACTCACCGGTGTCGACGCCGCCGCATCGATGTTCGAGGATGCCCGCGAACCCATCGCGTTGGCACTCGAGCAGGAGCAGCGCGTCACCGACCAGGTCGTCGAACTCGCACGCACCGCGCGCGACGAGGGCGACTACCTCGGCGAGCAGTTCATGCAGTGGTTCCTCAAGGAACAGGTCGAGGAGGTGTCGGTGATGTCGACGCTGAAGACCATCGCGGGTCGCGCAGGCGAGAACCTGTTCGACCTCGAGAACTACGTGGCACGCGAGATCAACTCGAAGGCCGGTGGCGCAGACGCATCCGCACCGTCCGTCGCGGGCGGCGCGCTCTGACACCCCACCCCGGAACGAGCGAAGGGTACGTCCGATCGATCGGATCGATCGGACGTACCCTTCGCTCACACCGCCGGGGGCGTACCCCCACCGGTGTGGGGGGACGCCGCTCAGCGCAGGGTGACCTGCCGGCTGCGGATGCCGTCGCGGGAGCGACGTTCCGCGGCGGTCAACGGGGTGTCGTCGGCGAGCGCCGCCTCCAGTCGCGCGCCGAACTCGCGGGTCGGTTCCACCCACTCGTCGGGGTGCTTCTCGCGGTCGAGGTCGAACACCGGCACCAGCAGCCCGTGCGTGCGGAACGAACCGGCGAACCGTGAACCCTCCCCGAGGTGCAGGCCACCCGCCGCGTGCACCCGCGACAGCGCCGACATCAACGCGTCCTCGTCCTCGTCGCGGATCCAGCGGATGTGTGCCTTCTCGCCCGGATCCACCCACCACGCGGCGACGAGGCCGTCCGCGTCGAGGCGTGCCGACGGCAGCACCGCCGCGTTCGCCTGCTGCACCATCTGCGCGACATCCGGTGCCGGCTCGACACCTTCGGGAATCCACCAGGAGAAATCCTGGAACACGGTGACCGCCGGCAACGTCTCGGCGTCGAGCAGATCCGTCAGGGCCGGGGTGTCGTCACCCGGTGACGCGACCTGCAGCGACGTGCCCGCCTCACCGGTGCGCGCCCACGCGATCGCGGCGGCCAGCTCCGCCGCCGGATCCGGTCCGGGGGCCGCGAGCTGCAACCCGACGTAGCCGACGACGTCGTCGCCCTCCTCACGCACGAGTGCCGCGACACCACCGGGAAGGATGGTCGCGCCGACGATCCGGCGACCGTCACCGGTGACCGGCAGGTCCACCAACGCCGACGGCACGAACTCGCGCAGCGCGACGAGGTCGCGTTCGAGGGCGATCCCCTCGAACGGGCGGGTCGGCACCGCCGACGCCGCCTCCCGCTCGAGCCTGCGCTGCTCGAGCTTCGCCGCACGGTTGCTGCCGGGCTTGGGCCCGCTGTTTCTCTTGCTCTTCTTCGCCACGGCGCAAAACTACACGCCGGGTGCCGCGGCGAGCTGCGCCTTGGTGCGCCCCGGGTGGTTGGTGGCGACCCAACCGACCCCGAGCGCGCGGCACAACTCGACGTCGGCGGCGTCGTCGACCGTCCAGCAGTACGTGGCGCGGCCGGCGAGCGCGGCCTTGTCGACGAGGTCGCGGTGTTCGCGCAGCGTCGCGATGGACGGGCCGATCGCCGTCGCCCCGACCGTGGTCGCAGCGCTCCCCCCGAGGTAGCGGGACGTCTCGCCCAGCAGCACGGTGGGCAGCAGGGGCGCCGACCGGCGGATGCGCCACACGGCGCTCGCCGCGAACGACATCACGACCACCCGCGAGAAGTCCGCCGAGGCCGGGGTCGCCAACCCGAACCGGGCCAGTTCGGCGAGCAGTTTCGCCTCGACGAGACTGCCGTACCGCACGGGATGTTTCGTCTCGACGAACAGTTTCACGGGGGTGCTCGTCCAGTCGAGGGCGAGTTCGAGCAGCTGCCGCAGCGTGAGCAGGCCGGCGGGCTCATCGGGGCTGCCGTAGTCGAACTCCGACAGCTCGTCGAGGGTCATCTCGCTGACCACGCCGGTGCCCGACGACGTGCGATCGACGGTGCGGTCGTGGATGCACACGAGCTGGCCGTCCCGGGTCAGCCGCACGTCGCATTCGAGTCCGTCGGCGCCTTCTTCGAGGGCCAGTTCGTAGGCGGCGAGGGTGTGTTCGGCCTTCGCTGCAGACGATCCCCGGTGTGCGACGACGCGCGGGGTGGCGGGTCCCGTCACGACGCGACCACCTCGCGTCGGGCGGGTGCGCCCTCGGCGCCCTCCGCGTCCTCGGCGTTCTCGGCGTTCTCGGCGTCCTCGGCGAGCGCATCGCGTTGGGCCGGTTCCGCCGGCGGCGGAGCGATCGGCGCGACCGGTGCGTTCGCGGGACCGGACGCAACGGTGAACCGACGACGGGTGAGCGGACGTCCCCGCAGGTCGGTGTCGTCGAACAGGCGGAGCACCCACAACGTCGCGACGGCAACGGCAGCGGCGACGGCAGCGAGAAGCGCGGTGAGCAGCACCGCATCGGCGCGGGCCTGCAGGGTGTCGCGCTGACGCCACAGCAGGACGACGACGGCCAGCACCGTGTTCACGACCATGAGCACCCACCAGCCGCGGACCGCCCGCAGCAACCGCGGATCGTCGCCCGCGGCCTCCGTGAGATACACACCCGGCAACGCGGCATTGACCCCGGGAACCACCGATGCCGCGACGATCTGCCAGGTCGGCCGCGGATCCGATCGGCCACGCGCGGCGAACACGCGGCGGCGTATCTCCACGACCCGCAGCGCCGACGCACCCGCCGCGGCGAGTGCCACGACGAGCCCGACGATCTGCGTCGCCCACACCGCCGCGTCGGACAACGCCAGGACGAGGGGGTCGACGAGCCGGGTTCGGTTGAACAGCAGCAGCGCGTAGCGCGCGCCCTCGGCGAGCGCGGCGAGGGCGAACACCGCCGCGGTACCGACGAGCAGTGTCGGCGCCAGATCGGCGAGGGTGTCGGCGCGGGTCGGTTCGTCGTCGCGGCGAACCGGTTCGTCCAGCAGCCCCCAGCGCGGCATCTCCGCGTAGGACGGTGTCCCCCGACGTGTCGCCGGTCGCGGACCCGACGACGGGTCGGCGACCGCGCCGGGGGTGCGTGCCACCCACCGGAAGTTGCGTCGGGACGGCGGCACCGCGATGTGGGTGTCGACCGGGGACAGCAGCAGACCGTGACAACCGGGGCACCACTGCAACGGCTGATGCCCGACCGGCCACCGGTTCTCGCAGCGGACGCAGATCTGGTAGGCGGCCATCAATAGATCTTCGCCGGGGCGTCGCCGTCACAGACCAGGGGCAATCCCTGTTGTTGCCACGCCACCATGCCACCGTCGACCTGGTAGGCGTCGAATCCGATCCGGTTCAGGTATTGCACCGCACCGATCGAGCGGCCACCCTGCCGGCACACCACGTACACCTCGGCGTCGATGTCCACATCGTCGACCCGGGAGGGAAGATCGGCGAGGGGAATGTGCAGTGCCCCGGGCGCGTGCCCGAGTTCCCATTCGTCGTCCTCACGCACATCGAGCAGCACCGATTCGGTGCCCGGGTCGGGAACCTCTCCCACCGCCACGGTGGGCACGTCGGAAACACTCACGTCCCAATAGTGGCACGCGTCATCGACCGGTGTGGCCGCCGGGAGCGGTGGAGGGCCTCCGAGCAGGAGTTGTCCACAGTTTCCACAGGTTCATCCACAGGCAACTCCGGGCCCGGCGACGACTACTGCGCGCGGGCCTTCTCAGCTCCCTGCGCTGCGCCGCCGTCCCGCAGCAAGCAGTACCTGCGCTCGAGTACGGCAACCACGCCCTCGCCGGAGAGCTGGTCGCCTTCCCCTGGCGAACAGGGATCATCCGCCACAGCAGCGACACCGACCCCGGAGGCCGGAATCGTGCGGCGACGGCAACGCACCGGTCGCCAGGGGCAGAATGTGTACGGCCACCCGCACGGAATCTCGACAGACCGGAGACGAACCACCGTGGAACTACGTATCTTCACCGAACCCCAGCAGGGCGCGTCCTACGAGGATCTGCTCGCCGTCGCGAAGACCGCGGAACGCCTCGGATACGGCGCGTTCTTCCGATCCGATCACTACCTGGCGATGAACGTCGAGGGTCTGCCCGGGCCGACCGACGCGTGGATAACGCTGGCCGGTCTGGCCCGCGACACGTCGACGATCCGGCTCGGCACGCTCGTGACGTCGGCGACCTTCCGGCATCCCGGCCCCCTCGCGATCACGGTCGCGCAGGTCGACGCGATGAGCGGTGGCCGTGTCGAGTTCGGGCTCGGCTCCGGCTGGTTCGAGGACGAACACCGCGCCTACGGCATCCCGTTCCCGCCGCTGAAGGAACGGTTCGATCTGCTGGAGGATTCGCTCGCCGTCATCACGGGCCTGTGGGACACCCCGATCGGCGACACCTTCTCGTACGACGGGAAGCACGTGCGGATCGAGGATTCCCCGGCGCTTCCCAAGCCCGTCCAGTCGCCGCACCCGCCGATCGTGATGGGCGGTGCCGGCAAGAAGCGCACCCCGGCGCTGGTGGCGAAGTACGCGAACGAGTTCAACGTGCCGTTCAAGTCCGTCGACGAGACCGCGGACCTGTTCGCTCGGGTGGGTCAGGCCTGCCGCGCCGTGCAGCGCGACCCCGCCGAACTGACGTATTCGAACGCGCTGGTGGTGTGCTGCGGACGGGACGACGCGGAGATCGCGCGCCGCGCGGACCGGATCGGGCGTGACGTCGCCGAGTTGCGGGAGAACGGGCTGGCGGGCACCCCCGCCGAACTCGTCGACAAGATCCGCCGGTACGCCGAGATCGGGACGCAGCGCATCTATCTGCAGGTGTTGGACCTGGCGGATCTCGAGCATCTCGAGTTGATCGCGGACGAGGTCATGCCCGCCGTCACCGATCTCTGAGCAGTCGCGGGGCTCCGCCCCGCCCGCTCAGTGGCTGCTGGTGGAGCCGAGGAACGCTTCGATCTCCCGGCTCCACCGGTCGGTCCGGGCACGGTCGATGCGCCAGCGGGCGAACACGAAGGCTCCGGTGGCGAAGACGCCGGCGAAGACGAACAGGGACACCCCCGCCAGGACACCCGCGAATCGCGCGGCGCCGTCGCTCATCGGCGGCAACGACTGCTCGCCGGCGCGGTCGACCCACACCTGCACCTCGTCACCGGCGACAGCGGAATCGTCGGCCTGCACGACACCGTGCCGCTCGATGCCCTGCCACTTCCACGTGGCCGGTGCCGTCATCGCGGTGGCGTAGGTCATGTCGCCCCAGCCGGCGGCGTCGAGCGCGGGGTCGGTGTCGAGGGTCGCGGTGACGGTCGCGCGTTCGGCCTGCTGCTGTTCGGCCAGCGTCGTCTGGTTGCCCCAGGTGACGACGGAAGCCCAGATCGACAGTGGAACGAGGAGCAGCAGTACCGCGACGAACAGCGTGAACACCCGGGATTCGACGCGATCGGTACGTCGGACCAGCGGGTTCGCACCGCGCCGCACCCGCCGCATCCGCGTGAGATATTCCGCCGTGTTCGTCATTTCGGAGACCCGATCCCTTCCCCCCGGCCGTTTTCCCTCCATCCAGGGTGCTTCGGTCGTCATCCCGAAACAAGGAAGCGCGGTCAGGTCACACTGTGCATTTGCACACACGTGTGTTCGTCGTGTGTGCTCGGCCCGGGTGTGCCCCGGGCACCCGTCAGGCTCCGAGGCCGACGGGACAGCTGACGCCGGTCGCGTGCACCGGGCAGTACCCGGCGGGGTTCTTCGCGAGGTACTGCTGATGGTAGTCCTCCGCGTAGTAGAACTGGGTCAGCGGCGCGATCTCGGTGGTGATCGTCCCGTACCCCGCCTGCTCGAGACGCTGCCCGAACGACTCGGCCGTGGCCTCGGCGACCTCCACCTGCGATTCGTCGAGTGTGTAGATCGCGGACCGGTACTGGGTGCCCCGATCGTTGCCCTGCCGCATCCCCTGCGTCGGATCGTGGTTCTCCCAGAACTGCCGCAGGACCTGCGTGTAGCCGATCACATCGGGATCGAACACCACGAGGACGACCTCGGTGTGCCCGGTGCGTCCCGAGCACACTTCCTCGTAGGTGGGATTGGGGGTGTATCCACCGGCGTACCCCACCGCGGTCGAGTACACACCGTCGAGCTGCCAGAACTCCTTCTCGGCACCCCAGAAACAACCCATGCCGACGATCGCGATCTGCAGCCCCTCGAGGAACGGGGGAACGATCCGGTGACCGTTGACGTGGTGGACTTCCGGCACCGGCATCGGGTCGGCACGGCCGGGCAGTGCGTCGTCGGCCCGGACCATCTGCGCCGTGGATCCGGCGTGGGCGAGAATGTCGTCGAACCAGGACATGTCCCGATGCTACGCGGACGCGGACTGCGGCGCGGGTGCCGCGACGGCGGGTCCGTCCGCGCCCACCGGCTTGCGTGCGAACCACCTGTCGTTGATCCATCGCGCCGCCGGCATCTCCACACCCCGGTACAGCAGTTCGGCTGCCAGACCCACCGCCACGAGCAGGCACACGATCGCACCGGTCTCACCGAGGAAGGGCACGGTGTTCTCGTACGCGCGGTACATCACGAGGGTGTGGATGAGATAGATCGCGTAGCTGCGGGTCGCCACCCACTTCACGACGCGTGACCGGGCGATACGGCCGTCCACCCGCGACACCAGCACGACGCACGCGAACACCACCGCGATGGTCCACAGGTAGCTGCTGCCCGCCCAGTACACCTGGGTGTCGGTGGCGAGCACCACGACCTGGGCCTGTGCGAGCAACGCCACGAGCAGCGCCGGCACCGAGATCAATCCGGCCCACGCGAGGTAGGCGATCTGCCCGAGGAACACGGCCGGCAGGGTTGCGGCGATCTTCGACAGGAACGGCACCGAGTAGGGCTCGGGGACGTACAGGTTGTAGACGATGACCAGCATGCACAACGCTGCGCCGAGCACGGGGACGGCGGCCGGTGCCGACCGCAGCAGCGACCGTCCGGCGGCGCAGTACAGGTAGAACGCGATCTGCACCGCGAGTGTCCACGCCACACCGAGCACCGCGACCTGCGGTTTCAGGAAGAAGGCGCCGAGGAAGAAACTGAGGAACGCTTCGCTGTTGCCGACGCCGGTGTGGCCGCTGAACATGCCGTTGATGCCGAGTCGGACCAGCACGATCGCAAGAGCGATCGCCACCCAGAACGCCGGGATCAGACGGGTGATGCGGGCGGCGAGGAACCGTCCGGGCCGTTCCCGGATCGCGGACCGGGTGATGAGCATCCCGGTGAGCATCATGAAGGCCGCGACACCGACGAACGACAGATGGTTGTTGAGTCCGGCACCGGCGATCAGGACGTCGTAGGTGAGATCGATACCCCACCATCCGGTACCGAGATCGTCGATCAGATAGAAGCTGATGTGCGAGTAGACGACGGCGAAGGCCGCGAGGCATCGCAGCAGGTTCACGCCCGGCAAGCGGACACGCGGCGCCTCGGCTCCGCGTGCCGGATCGTGAAGGAGGAGCCGAGACACCCCGCTGATGTTACTTTCCCGTTCATTCGGGGTTCCACTGAGCGCAGCCTCACCGCATTTCGCACCTGACGGTGAACCCGTCCGGGACGGGCGGGGACGGCGGGCGTTGCGGGCGGTGAACCGACGTCCGGCTGTGCCCGCGCCTTGCGGACGGTGTAGTTATGGGTTTGGGTGGATACCCGATAGGAACAATCGGGTGCGCGCCGGTGAGCATTTCGGATGCACGCCGGTGGGCACATCGGGCACCCACCCGAACAGACATCGATTCGATCGAAGGGCCCACCCGGCCCGCACAGAAGGGATCCTTCGTGGCTGAGTACACGCTTCCGGACTTGCCCTACGACTACGCAGCCCTCGAGCCGCACATTTCGGCGAAGATCATGGAGCTGCATCACGACAAGCATCACGCCGCCTACGTCGCGGGCGCGAACACCGCCCTCGAGAAGCTCGCCGAGGCCCGCGAGAACGGCACGCTGGCGGCCCAGGCCACCAAGCTCGAGAAGGACCTGGCGTTCCACCTCGGTGGCCACACCAACCACTCGGTGTTCTGGCAGAACCTGTCCCCCGAGGGTGGCGACAAGCCGACCGGTGAGCTCGCCGCGGCGATCGACGACGCGTTCGGCTCGTTCGACAAGTTCCGCGAGCACTTCTCCGCGAACGCGAACTCCATCCAGGGCTCGGGATGGTCGATCCTCGCGTGGGATTCGATCGGCAGCCGTCTGCTCATCGTCCAGCTCTACGACCAGCAGGGCAACATCCCGATCGGCCTGACCCCGCTGCTCATGCTCGACATGTGGGAGCACGCCTTCTACCTGCAGTACCAGAACGTCAAGGGCGACTACGTCAAGGCGTTCTGGAACATCGTGAACTGGGCCGACGTGCAGGGTCGCTTCGAGCGCGCCCGCACCGCGACCTCCGGGCTGATCGTCTAGTCACGGATCACCGCACACCGGGAAGGGGACGCCGCAGCGGCGTCCCCTTCTCCGTTCTCCGACCTCGGGGTTTCCACTGTGCGGTGGATCCTGTTCCGTTCCGGTGCGTCCGCCGCTAGCGTGCCGCCCATGCCGACGACCGAACCCGACATCATCCGCACCGGACTCGCCTTCCCGGAATGCCCTCGCTGGCACGACGGGTTCCTCTGGTTCACCGACGTGTACGCCGGCGAGGTGCACCGCCTCGAGCCGGCCACCGGGGAATCCGAGGTGGTGGCCCGCATCGACGGTCACCCCGCGGGGATCGGGTTCCTGCCCGACGGCAGGCTCCTCGTCGCGGCGGGACACGTCAAGAAGGTGCTGCGCCGCGAGGACGACGGGAGCCTCGTCGAACACGCCGACCTCTCGCACATCGCGACGGGGCAGCTCAACGACATGTACGTCGACCCGACCGGACGCGCGTACGTGGGGAACTACGGCGACGCGAGTGCCCCGCCCAGCCCGGCCGCCCCGGCGACGCTGGCGCTCGTCGAGCCCGACGGCACCGTACGGCCGGTCGCCGACGACCTGCTGTTCCCCAACGGCATGGTCGCGACCGCGGACGGCACGACACTCGTGGTCGCCGAGACGCGCGCGGTTCCTGGTCGACTCTCGGCGTTCACGGTAAGGCCCGACGGTGCGCTCTCCGAGCGTCGGACGCTCGCCGAGTTCGACGAGACGGTGTTCCCCGACGGCCTCGCGATCGACGGTGAGGACGCCGTGTGGGTGGCGTCGCCGTTCAGCGGCGAGGCGCTCCGCGTGGCCGCGGGCGGGACGATCGTCGACCGGGTGGCGATCGCGAATCCGTATGCGGTCGCGCTCGGCGGTGAGGACGGCCGCGATCTGTTCGCCTGCACGTCCGCGACGTGGCAGCCGGACGCAGCGATGCGCGACCGGGCGGGTGCCATCGTGCGTGTGCGGGTGCCCGTGGCGCGCTGAGCACCCCGACGTCGGGTGTGTCGGCACTCGCACCCTCTTGTGTGCCAGGTCGCAAAACGGTCATTCTTCACGTGAGGCCTGCGAGGGATCGGAGGTGCGATGAGGGAGAGCGGACACATCGGTCTGACGGCGTTCCAGTCCGACGGGACCCTCCGCGGGTTCGTGGTGTCGGGGCGCTGGCCGACGAGCACCCGCGAGTGGACGCAACTGCTCGCGATGACGGTGCGCATCGCGTCGCTGCCGGGTCTGCTGCCGACATCGACGGTGTTCGATGCGCGCGAGGAGCTTCCGGACGATCCGGAGCCGGACACGGTGGGGTTGGTCGTCGCGGCGGGCCCGGTCCTCGGCGACGCCGCGGTGGAACCGGGCTGTTTCGCCGGCCATCAACCACCGGCACTGATGGTGCTGCATCCACCGTCGGAGACCACGCCGTCGCTGCCGGAGAACACGGGTGTCGCGTCCGGGTGTGTGCTGCTGCCCGGGGTCCCGTATCTCGGTCTGGACCACCGGGCGGCGTGGGTGGAGGCGGAGCCCGACGGGACGATCACGGCGCTGGTCAGTAGGCTGAACGTGGATCCGGACAGGGATCCCGACACCGCAATTCTGGCGATGCTGCTCACTGCATGAGCACATGACGAAACCGAGAATTCGGCTCTCCTGAAATTAGCATTACCTTTGCATCCCGTCTCCGGGCGGGCTATCGTTGCTGCAGCGAAGGGGAGTAGCCCCCAATCGCCGCGTCGACACACTGGCCTCCGGGCCCGGCGCGGCGAACCGGATCGTCTCCGGTGGGCGAGACCTTCGGCCGTCGACGCACCCCCGCGTCCGACGACCGGAGGAAGGCCCGTTTCCTCCACACATCGAAGGAGGAAGCACCGCATGTGGTCTGCGATCCTGCTGAGTTTCGCCGTCATCTTCGTCGCCGAACTCGGCGACAAATCCCAGCTGATGGCCATGACGTTCGCGCTGCGTCACCGCTGGTGGGTGGTCCTGACGGGCATCCTCGCCGCGACCACGACAGTGCATCTCGTCTCGGTCGCCGTCGGCCACTACCTCGGTGTCGCCATCCCCGCGCAGGCCATGTCGATCGTCGGGGGCGTCGCGTTCCTGTTCTTCGGCGCGTGGACGCTGCGCGGCGATTCGCTGGACGACGACGAGCAGTCGAAGGCGCAGCGGGCGACCCGCTCGGCCTTCCTCGCCGTGACATCCGCGTTCTTCCTCGCCGAACTCGGCGACAAGACGATGCTCGCGACCGTCACGTTGGCCGCCGACAACGATTGGGCCGGGGTGTGGATCGGGTCGACGGTCGGGATGGTCGCCGCGGACGCGCTCGCGATCGTCGCGGGCGCCGTACTCGGCCGGCATCTGCCGGAGAACGCGATCCGGCTCGGGGCGTCGGCCCTGTTCTTCGGTTTCGGTGCGTGGATGCTCGGGGAGGGCATCGCCCCCGACGTCGCGCCCGTCGGGCCGATCGCGGGCGCCCTCGCGTTCGCGGTGTCGTCGGTCGTGGCGGTCGCCGTGTCGCGGCGGACGTCCCGCCACCGGTTCCCGCGGGCGCTGGCGCTTCCCGCGGATGCAATTGCGGCGGAGGGAAACGAATCGACTCGCGGGAACGCCACCACCGGGGGACACACCGCATCCGGGGATTAGGGTTCGAAGCGTCCTATCACTCGGCAGCAGGAGCACGACCGTGGAGATCCGAGGAACCGCAGCACTCGTCACCGGAGCGGCATCCGGGCTGGGCGCCGCCACCGCACGCCGTTTCGCCGAAGCCGGAGCCACCGTCTTCGGTCTCGACCTCGACAGGTCCATCGACCGCATCGGCGACGACACGCCCGCCGGGGTCACCCTGATCCCCACCGACGTGACCAGCGCCGACGAGGTACAGGCCGCCGTCGACCGGATCGTCGACTCCGGGGCGCCGCTCCGCATCGTGGTGAACTGCGCCGGCGTCGGCTGGGCCGGACGCATCCTGTCGAAGAACGGTCCGCACGACCTGGAACTGTTCCGCACCGTCATCACGGTGAATCTGCTCGGTACCTTCAACGTCATGCGGTTGGCCGCCGACGCGATCGCGAAGACCGATCCCGTCGACGACTCCGGGCAACGCGGCGTCATCGTCAACACCGCCTCCGTCGCCGCCTTCGAGGGACAGATCGGGCAGATCGCGTACTCGGCGTCGAAGGGCGGGGTGCACGGCATGACGGTGCCCGCCGCGCGCGATCTCGCCCAGTTCGGGATCCGGGTGAACACGATCGCCCCCGGCATCGTCGATACGCCCATGCTCGCCGGGGTCACCGAGGACTACCGCCGCGGACTGGAGGCGGGCGTGCCGTTCCCGTCGCGGCTCGCGCAGCCCGCGGAGTACGCACAGCTCGCGCAGATGATCGTCGAGCACGACTATCTCAACGGCGAAACCATCCGCATGGACGGTGCGCTGCGCATGGCCCCGCGATAGCGCCCTCCCCACCCGTGCGTGTTTCTGGTGGCCGGAGCTACCAGAAACACGCACGGGTGGGGTGGATCTACAGGTCGTCGATGTGCGGGATGTCCAGCACCGCGCGGTCGCTCATCCACTCCCGCAGCACCTTCGTGGCGATCACATCGTCCTCGTTGTATTCGAGCAACCGCGCGCGCTGACTCGGATCGGGCTCACCCTCGTATCCGACGGCCTCCCGATACCAACTCATCGACGCCTCGCCACCGGCCTCGTCGTCACGCCAGCGGTGCCCGGCGATCGGGGCGATCTTCTTCAGCCCCTTGCCGTTCGGGCACACGAACTGGTCGGTGACGGCCTGGTAGACGTCCACCCACTGCGGCGTCGAGATGAACGCCTTGACCTCCTGCTCCGACGGGACCCCCGGGTATCCGTGGAACCGGCGCGCCGACGACAGCAACCACTTGTCCTCCGCCGAACGCGAATAGCAGTACGCGGCGAACGTCTTCCCGCGGCGTTCCGCCGCCCGACGTTCCGCCGACAGCCACGTCCAGAACTCGGCGAACGACCGCGCCTCGTCCTCGGTGGGCACCGGTCGCCACGTCACGAACGGCCGGTACACCGACTGCACGTCGGTGTTGAGCAACGTCCCCCACAGGTAGGCGCCGTGCTCGTGGTAGCTCTCCATGTCGACGTCGATCTCGACGTCGGCGCGTTGCACCGTCACCTGCCGGTACCGCCGCACCAGCGGCACGTCCGCCAGCCACGCCTTCGCGACCACGATCGCGTCCTCGAACGACCCCTGCGGCCACACCTCCGGCGGATCCCCCGTCCAGCCGGCGAGCCCGTCGATCGTGCGCACATCCAATTCACGCAGCACCACCGCGCGCTGCCCCGGCGCGACCAGCGACACGTCCCGACGCTCCGCCAGTTCCCGACGGCACCGCGGCCACCACGGGCAGGTGCGACACTCCCCGATCTGCGACGGCACTGTCGCCACGTTGCCGCGCGCGATCTCGAGCCGGTCGGCGAAACGTTCGTCGTAGTCGTCGAGGATCGACTCCAGGTCGTGCACCAGGATGCAGTCGCCGCCGTAGCCGATCGCACCCGCGACCTTGGCGGGCGACGCCAATCCGTGTCGTTCGAGCATCCGGTGGAGTTGGGCGACGCGCATCTGGTCGCGCAACTGCGCACGCACCTTACGGTTCTCGTCGACGACCGGCGCCCACTCGAACAGGTCGCTGGTGACGGCCCCGCGGCCCGGGTCGGTGACCTTGTGATTGACGACGACGACGGGAATGTAGCCACCGCGCTCGGTGTCGCGCAGCAGGATCTCCGAACGCCCGCGACGCCCGGTGTCCGCCTCGAGCGGGAGCACGGCGCCCCAGATGCGGTCCGCGCCGGCACGGCACGCCTCGAGGGTCCGGTCGGCGCGACGGGCCATCGGCCCGTCCGGCTCGATCACCACCCATCGGTCGGGGTCATCGGCGACGAGGCGTTGCCTGATCATGTCGCGGTGCGCGGCCGCCGCCTCCTGCCGCTGCACCGCCCCGGCGTTCGGTGCTGCCGCCGCCAGTTCGTCGGGATATGCCGCGTCCAGAAACACCCGGTGGCGACACCGCGTCAGCGCGCTCGCCTCCAATGAAACGGGCGCGCGCCGCTGCTCACCGGTCGCCTCCACAACAGTCCAGGGTATTCGGTCGAGACGCGGCGTCCGACAGCAGCATCGTCACGTTAGGCTGAGCGAGGGCGCGGGCGCGCCGCAGACGTACCGAATGGAGGGTGCTGTTCGATGGGGTTGTTCACGCGGCGGAAGCGACGCGCCACCCGCAGGGCCGAAGCCAAAGCTCTCCGGCACAAGGCCGAGCTCGAGGCGAAGCTCGGTGCGAAGAACCAGCTCAAGAGCGACAAGCGGGCCGCAAAGGGCCAGGAGAAGCTGAACCGGAAGCTCGCGAAGTCGCAGGCGAAGCTCGACAAGGAACTGGCACGATCCCAGTCCAAGATCGAGAAGGAACAGATCTCGACGCTCAAGGCCCAGAAGAAGGCTGCCGAGAACCAGGGGCTGAACGCCGCGAAGATCCGACGCTATCTGTCGGTGGCGCGGTTGCTCACCCCGATCCTCGCGCCGCTCGTCTACCAGGCGGTCACCGCGATACGTGGGCAGCTCGACGTGCGTCGCGCACAGCAGCTCGGGGTCGGTGTCGAGCAGCTCGGCGAGTTCACGGGGCACGGTGCGCGGCTGAGTGCCCGGATCGCCGGTGCCGAGCAGTCCCTCACCAAGATCGAGGCGCTGCACCCGAAGGACGCCGAGACCCGGAAGTTCGCGACGGCGATCCGCGCGCGACTGTCCGATCTGACCGCCGCGGTACCCGCCGCCGAGCAGATGCCGGCGGCGCGACGCAAGGCCGCGCACGCCGCGATCTCGACCGAACTCGACGGCATCGAAGCGGATCTGTTGGCGCGGCTCGGTGTGAGCTGATCACGCGTTGAGTTCCAGTCCGGCCCTGCTCGGCGGTACCGCGGGTGTGTGTACCGCGGTGCTGGCGATCGCAGCGCACGGCGCGGCCGGCGGCGGAATGCCGTCCGGTGCCGCCGCGGCGCTGCTGGTCGCCGTCGCCGTCGGGGTCGGCATCACGGGGGCGCATCATCCGGTGCTGCCGCCGACGGTGCTGCTCGCCGCGGGACAGATCGCATCGCATGTGGCGTTGTCGTCGGTGACCGACGACCACACGCACACGACGGCGCCGATGATCGCCGCGCACGTGCTCGCCGTCGCCGGCTGCGCGCTCCTGCTCGGTGTCGCCGACCGTCTGCACTCGGTGTGTGCGCGGACGATCCGGCTCGCATCGACGCCGCTACCGACTGCGGCGGCACCACCGGCGGCGCTGCCGGTACACCCGACGATGCTGCACCGCGGCATCGTCTTCCCGTCGACGATCTCGGTGAGAGGTCCACCGGCCACGGCCACCGCCGTGTCCTGACACCTCCCATCGAAAGATCGACATCCGAAAATGAAGACCGCATTCACCCGCGCCGTGATCGGCGCCGGGGCCACAGCCGCGTTGCTGCTCGCCGGATCCGGCGTGGCCGCCGCCCACGTCACCGTCGCCGCGCCGGGCGCCACCCAGGGCGGTTACACCGTCCTGACGTTCCGTGTCCCCACCGAGTCCGACACGGCGGGGACCACCGCCCTGACGGTGCAACTGCCCGACCTGCGGTCGGCACGCACCGAGCCGTTGCCCGGCTGGACCGCGACAGTCGAGAAGGACCCGCAGAGTCAACTCGCGAAGTCCGTCACGTGGACCGCGGACCCGGGCATCGAGGTCGGTCCGGGCCAGTTCCAGCAATTCGTGTTGTCGGCCGGTCCCCTCCCCGATCTGGAGGAGGTGACGTTCCCGGCCGTGCAGACGTACAGCGACGGCGAGGTCGTCGCGTGGGATCAGATCGCCGACGGTGACGAGGAACCCGAGAAGCCTGCTCCGTCGCTGACCCTCGCCGCGAGCGGCGGCGACGCACACGGCGACAGCGGTTCCCCCACGACGGAAACCGAGACGTCGACCGCGACCGGCGACACGACCGATTCCACGGCCCGTTGGCTCGGCGGGATCGGTCTGGTGCTCGGTGCGCTCGGTGCGGCACTCGGCCTCGGTGCCGTGATCCGGGGACGGCGGGCATGACACGTCTGATCACCGTCGTCACCGCCCTGTTCGTAGCGCTGATGATGTCCGCCGGTCCCGCCGCCGCCCATTCCGCGGTGATCGGAAGCAGCCCCGACGACGGGGAACGGATCGCGCAGGCCCCCGACCGGGTGAGCCTGACGTTCAACGAGGCCCTGCAACCGCAGTTCGCCGCCCTGACCGTGGTCGGCCCCGACGGCAATCTGTGGTCGGTGGGTGATCCGGTCGTCGAGGGTCCGACGATCAGTGTCGGTCTCGACGGACTCGGCCCGGTCGGCGAGTACACGGTGGCGTACCGGGTGACGTCCGCGGACGGGCATCCGGTCAGCGGCACCCGCGTGTTCACGCTCACCGAGGAGGGCACCGGAACCCCGGGTGCGCCCGCCGCCGGCAGCGGGGACGCGGCAGCCGACGACGCGGGCAACGACGGCCCCGCCGTGTGGTGGTTCGTCGTGGCCGGTGTCGTCGTGGTCGCGGCGGCCCTGTGGTTCGCGCTGCGCAAGCCGAAGGCCTGATCACAGTGCTCGTGGCGCGCCGACGGTGGCTCCTCGTGGCTGCCGTCGGCGCGCTCACCGGCGTCGCGGCCGGCTGGTTGCTCGCCGCGCCCGACCCGTCGAGTTGGGTGCGCGCGCTGTCGCTGTGCGCGGGGTCGACGGTGCTCGGCGCCGCGGCGGTCGCCGCGATGATGCGCGGCGACCGCCGACCCGACGTCTCGCCCACCGATCTGTGGCGGCTGGTCGCGGCCCTCGGCGGGCTGTGGTTGTCGGCCGACACCGTGCAGATCGTGTTGGAGGCCTCCGCGAGCGTCGGCGAGCCCGTCGGCGCGCTCGGCGCACGCCGGTTGGTCGACTATCTCGGCGGGGTGGGTACGGGACGGATCACGGCCGTCGCGTGGCTGTGTGTGGCGGCGTGCACGACGTTCGCGGCCGTCGCCCACCGCAGCGGCACCGACCGGTCCGCTGCGCCGGTGCTGGTGACCGCCGGCCTCGCGTTGATCGCGCGCCCCGTCACCGGCCACATGTCCCAGCAGCCGCTGGGGTCGCTGCTCGACGCCGCGCACGTCGTCGCCGCCGCCCTGTGGTTCGGCACGCTCGCCGCGCTCGCCGCGCTGCTGCGGTCGCGGGGCGCATGGGCACGTCAGCTACCTCGGTATTCGACGCTGGCGTTGCGCTGTGTCGCGGTGGTCGCCGTGACCGGTGTCGTCGACGCGGCGGTGCGGCTCGGGTCGATGTCCGATCTCGTGACCACCGGCTACGGCCGCCTGGTCCTCACCAAGGCCGTGCTGCTGGCGGCGCTGCTGGGTCTCGCGCTGTGGTGGCGTCGCGGTTGGGTACCGGCTGCGGGCGCGCACCGTGTGAGAGCCGAGGTGTCGTTGCGCAACGCGGTGATCGAGGTGTGCGCGATGTCGGTGGTGTTCGGTGTCGCCGCTGCGCTCGCCACGAGCGCGTGACCACGACATCCGGGCTCACGGAGGTCGGACCGTCGTCCCCCGGGTCCGCGGAGTGGCGCAGCCGTCCCGCACCCTGTATTGATAACTCCGGGATCGATGCCTCCGGGTCGGCAGTCCCGTTGTCGGGATGTGCGGCGATACTCCCTCTGAAAGGCGTAATGCCATGGTGACATCTGCTCGATGCTCGAGGCGACGGTGACAGGGTGAGCCGCCCGGCTCTGCCGGTGAACACGGTGCGGACACGGTTGTCCGGTTACGGACGCCGATTTCATCCGATCGGGCTCTCCGGTGCGCTGATGTTCTTCGCGTGGTCGATGACCCCGTCCTTGCTGCCTCGCGCCTGGTATCTGCAGGGTGTCGCCACCGGGATCGGTGTCGCCACCGGATACGGCATCGGATGCCTGCTGGCATGGGTGGTGCGTCGATGCGGAATCAGGCCGCAGTGGTCGCCGCGGGCACGACGAATCGGTTGGTGGACACTCGCCGGCGCCGCGGTGATCGTCGTGCCCACCTTCCTGGTCCTGGGATCATGGTGGCAGCAGATCATTCGCGATCTCGTCGGCGTTCCTCGCGCGTCGGGGTCGTTCTATCTTCTGGTCGTGCTGATCGCTGTCACCGTCGCGCTGCTGCTCGTCGCTGCCGGCCGGGGAGTCCGCACCGGAACGAACCGGCTCACCCGGTTCGGTACCCGGTTCGTCCCGGTTCCGGTCGCGAGACTCTCCGCTGTCGTTCTCGCCCTGATGTTGGGTGTGTTCCTCGTCAACGGTGCCGTCTACCAGGTGTTGCTCGGCGTGGCGGAGCGATCCGCCGAGAGCGCGGACGGGGGTACCGCCGACGGCGTGACCGCGCCGGTGCTACCGGAACGGTCGGGATCGCCGGAATCGGCCGAACCGTGGGACAGTCTGGGCCGTGAAGGTCGTACGTTCGTCGCCGGTGGCCCGACGGCGGATCAGATCGAATCGGTGACCGGCGAACCAGCCCTCACCCCGATCCGGGTGTATGCCGGTCGCGAATCGGCAGACACGATCGACGGTGTCGCGGAACGAGTCGTCGCAGAACTCGAACGGACGCATGCCTTCGACCGCGAAGCCCTCGCGGTGGTCACGACCACCGGCCGGGGCTGGGTCAACAGCAACGTGGCAGGCGCCTTCGAATACGTCAACGGTGGTGATTCGGCGATCGCCGGAATGCAGTACTCGTTCCTGCCCAGTCCGCTGTCGTTCATCGCGGACCGGGAGACCCCGCAGGAGGCCGGGCAGGCGCTGTTCGAGGCGGTCCACCGGGCCTGGTCGGCACGACCGGAATCGCAGCGCCCGAAACTCGTCGTCTTCGGTGAGAGCCTCGGCTCGTACGGAGGCCAGGCGGCGTTCGCGTCGGGAGCGGACATCGTCGCGCGGACCGACGGCGCATTGCTCGTGGGCACACCGAACTTCGCGCAGCCGTGGGGACGGATCACCGCGGATCGTGACCCCGGATCGCCGGAGCGCCTTCCCGTGGTCGACGAGGGCCACAACATCCGGTTCGCGTCACGTCCGGACGACGTCGACCTGCCCGGCACATGGGAGTTCCCCCGCGTCGTGTTCTGGCAGCACGCCAGCGATCCGATCACCTGGTGGTCGTTCGACCTGCTTCTGCGCGAACCCGATTGGTTGCGCGAACCGCTCGGGCCGGATGTGGATCCGGGAATGCGGTGGATCCCGTTCGTCACGTTCTGGCAGGTGACCTTGGACATGGTCTTCTCCGCGGACGTGCCGGCCGGATTCGGGCACTCGTTCGGGCCGGAGGCCGCCGACCTGTGGGTGGACATCCTCGCGCCCGAACAGTGGGACGAGACCAGCACGGTACGTGTGCGGGACGCCCTCACGGGCATCGGTCCGCAGGACTGACGGGGGCTGTCTCTCCTGCATACCCGACGGCGCGACGCAGGTCTCGGACGAGGGAGTCGAAGGCATCGTCCTGATTCGTCCACGCCCGCAGCACCGCGGACGGGTGGATCGTGACGATCACCGCCGGATCACCTGCAACGTGCAGCCATTCGGGTAGACGCAGGATCGTGCCGCGCCGACCTGCGACACGCACATCCGCGCCCAGAAGACTGTGGGCAGCGGTCGCGCCGAGGCACACCACGACGCGCGGGCGCACCACCGCGAGTTCGGCGAGCAGCCACGGCCGGCAGGCCGTGATCTGGCTGCCGGACGGCTTCTTGCGGATGCGGCGCCGTCCGGCCCGATCGAACCGGACGTGCTTCACGGCGGTGGTGCGGTACACGTCGTGGCGGTCGATTCCGGCGGCGGCGAGGGCGTCGTCGAGGAGTCGTCCGGCGTGCCCGGCGAACGGTTCGGCGAACCCTGCCCACGACTCCGCGTCGAGATCGTCGTCGCCCGGTTGATCACCGACGAGAAGGATCCGTGCCGACGTCGGTCCCGCGCCGAACACGGCCGGTTCGGCGGCCCGGTACAGATCGCATCCGCGGCAACCGGCGACGGCCGTCGCCAGCGACACGATGTCGCGGGTATCGGGCAGGTGGTTCTGCGCGCCGGGATGGACGACCATGACACCAGTATCACGCCCCCCGCTCTCGGGCCGATCCGCACGACCGGTCACGTCCGCGGCACGGGACGAACCCGCAGTGCCCCCAGGCCGATCGCGAGCAGGACCGCGGTGATCGACCCCGCCGCCATGATCGACGCCAGCACCACCACCTGGAACCGACCCGCCTCCACCGGCGACAGACCACCGAAGATCGCGCCGACGAACGCACCCGGCAAGGTGACCAGGCCCGTGGTGCGGGTCTGGTCGAGCGACGGGATCAGCGCGGCGCGTACCGCGAGCCGCGCATGGTCGAGGGTGGCGCGGCGCATCGTGGCGCCCAGCGCGAGCCACCCCTCGACCTCGAGCCAGCGGTCGTCGACGATCTCGGTGAACCGCCGACCGGTCAGCCCGGCGACGGTCATGGCACCGCCGATGACGATGCCGCCGAGCGCCAGCGCGTAGCGCGGGGTGAGCGCGACGGCACCGGTCGCGAACACGACACCGAGCGCCACGGCGACGCCCGCGAACATCGCGGCGGCAACCGTGACGAGGGTGCGACGATCAGGACCGACGCGCCGCGCGGCCGTCCACGCGGCGACCGCGAACATGACGACGAGGACGACCCCGACCCACCGGGCATCCGAGATGACGCCGGTGAGCACGACACTGATCAGTGCGAGTTGGAGGGCTCCGCGGGCGATCGCGGTGACGGCGGCGAAGCGGTGCGGCACCCCGAACAGCCACGGCACGGTGGTGGCGATGCCGGCGAGGGCGACGACCGCGACCGCGGTGCGGGCGAGGTCGATCCCTTCGAGGTTCATCGACCGGTGATCCTAGCGGCGTCGGCGCCGGGCGCGCCCCGAGTCGTCCGGTTCCGACACCCGGCACACACACGGGGTTTATCTATTACCTATCGTTACGGTAATCTCCGCCACATGCGTCCATCCACTCGTTCGCGAAGCACCACCGATGCACCGGCACCGGACGGCACCGAACCCGCGTCGGTGATGCTCCAGGCCCGCGACGTCACCTTCGACTGGTCGTCGCTGCCGGCCCACTGGATCCCCGGCGACCCGTTCAGCACACACGTGCTCAACGTCCTGCACCTGCTGCTGCCGGCCGGCGAGGAATGGTTCGTCGACGTCTTCACCGAAGCACTACCGCTGATCCACGACGAGTCGCTGCGCGAGGACGTCGTCGGGTTCATCGGCCAGGAAGCGGTGCACTCGCACGCCCACCAGGGCGTACTCGACCACCTCCGGGAACGCGGACTCGACCCGACACCGTTCACCGACCAGATGCACTGGATGTTCGGGCGACTCCTCGGGCCCCGCCCGCTGACCGGTCTGCGCGCCGAGAACTACCTCGTCGAACGCCTCGCGGTCATCGCCGCGATCGAACACGTCACCGCATTCCTCGGCGACTGGGTACTCGGCGCCCACGGCCTCGACCGCGCCGGAACCGACCCCGTGATGCTCGACCTGCTGCGCTGGCACGGCGCCGAGGAAGTCGAACACCGCAGCGTCGCATACGACGTGCTGCGCTACTTCGATCCGGGCGAGACCCGGCGCATCCGCACCCAGCTGCTCGTCGTCCCTGTCCTGCTGTGGCTGTGGATCCGGGGCGCCCGATTCCTGATGGCCACCGACCCCGAGCTCGCGCACGCTCCCGCATCGGCCCGCAGGCCGCACATGTCGGACTGGCTCGCCGCGAGTCGACGCGGCACCATGCCCGGCCCCGTCGGCATCGCCCGTCGCATGTCGCGCTACTTCCGCCGCTCGTACCATCCGAGTCAGGAGGGCTCGACCGCCCAGGCCGTGCACTATCTCGCCACGTCCCCCGCCGCGCTCGGAGCGCTCCGATGACCACCGCGACACCTGCCGATCTGCGCGGTCACGACCGTCGCGACCGCGCCATGGGGCTCCTGCGCGGCGTCGTCGACCGGTACATCGGGGTGGTCGGCGCCCTCGGCTACGACGGCGCGGCCGGGTCGACGGATCCCGGTCCGCGCGCACTCGTCGTCGCCGAGCGCCTCGTCGTCGCCGACAACGAGGACGTCGTGCAGCTGACGCTACGGGCGCCCGGCGGCGGACCGCTTCCCGCCTGGCACGCGGGCTGCCACATCGACGTGCACCTGCCCTCGGGGCGGCGACGCCAGTACTCGCTGTGCGGGGACACCGCCGACCGGAGCTCCTACGTGATCGCGGTCCGCCGCATCCCGGAGGGAGGCGGCGGATCGCTCGAGATGCACGCACTCTCCGTGGGCGACCGGGTGGACGTCCGCGGTCCACGCAACGGCTTTCCGTTCGTCGCGCGCGGTTCGGCGCTGTTCGTCGCCGGCGGCATCGGCATCACCCCGATCCTGTCGATGATCCGCACGGCGGAGCATGTCGGCATGCAGTGGCATCTGCTGTACTCGGGACGTACACGGGCCGCGATGCCGTACGTCGACGAGATCGAGAGTCGTTTTCCGGGGCGGGTCTGCGTCCGCACCGACGACGAGCAGGGAATCCCCACCGCCGCAGATCTGCTCGCCGGTGCACCCGCGGGCGGCGCCGTCTACTGCTGCGGACCCGCACCGATGCTCGAGGCGGTGCGCACCGGTTTCGACACGACCCCCGCGACGGCTCTGCACCTCGAACGGTTCGGTGCCCCGCCGATCACGGACGGACGCGAATTCGAGGTGCAATCCGCGCGCACCGGCGAGGTGTTCACCGTTGCCGCAGACGAATCCGCGCTCGACGTGCTCCGGCAACACCGGCCCGATCTCGCGTACTCGTGTCGGCAGGGATTCTGTGGAACGTGCCGGGTGCGGGTGGTGTCCGGCACCCCCGACCACCGCGACAGCCGCCTCTCCGACGTCGACCGCGCCGACGGGATGCTCGTGTGCGTCTCACGTGCCGACGGCGGACGACTCGTCCTCGACCTCTGAACTCCGACGTCCGAGATCCGGGCACCGAAAGGGAAAGCCGTTGTCCACCACAAATATCGTCACCCGAGGATCCGTCGACCTGCACGTCGTCGAGGAGGGCGACCCGGACGGGCCGGTCCTCGTGCTCGTGCACGGCTGGCCCGACACACACGCCCTGTGGGATCGCGTGGTGCCGCACCTGGCCGACGAGTTCCGCATCGTCCGGTTCGACAACCGCGGCGCAGGTGCGTCGTCGGTGCCGCGCGCCGTCTCCGATTTCCGGCTCGAGCACTTGGCCGCGGACCTGTTCGCGGTGATCGACGCCGTGAGCCCGGACGCTCCGGTGCACGTGCTGGCCCACGACTGGGGTGCGGTGCTGTCGTGGGAGGCGGTGTGCGAGACGCGGGCCGCGGGCCGGATCGCGTCGTACACGTCGGTGTCCGGGCCGAACCTGGACCATCTGGGCACGTGGATGCGAGAGCGTGTCACCGCGCTGCGCCCCGCCGGTCCGCTGGAGCAGGCGGTCGCCTCGTCGTACACGGTGTTGTTCCAGATCCCGGGCCTGCCCGTCCCCGCGTTGCGCTGGTGGTTCGCGCGGCACTGGCCCGGATTCGTCGGGTTCTTCGACCGTGCCGATCCGGCCGCGATCGCGCCGGTCGCACCGACCCTCGCCGACGACATGGTCAACGGACTGAAGCTCTACCGGGCGAACATCCGGCGCCGACTGTTTCGGCCGCGGGAACGACACACCACGGTTCCGGTGCAACTCGTCCAGAACCTGCGCGACAAGGCGGTGCGTCCGGTCGGGTACGAGGACACCTACCGTTGGGTGAGCGACCTGCGGCGCGTGCCCCTCGATGCGGGTCATTGGTCGCCGCGGACGCATCCCGCGGAACTGGCGGAGGCCACGGCGCGGTTCGTGCGCGACGTCGAGGCGAAGAAGAGCCCCTCGCCACACAGATAATTAAGCGCTAAGATAAATCGCACCGTGCCCCGACCACAGGAGCGATCACGATGTCACCGACCTGTCGCTGCGCGAGGAAGCGAACCGCCAGTTCGAGAGGTTGTTCGCCGAACCACGCCCCGCCCGTACGTTCGTCGAGGTGAGCGCGCTCCCCTACGGCGCGACCGTCGAGATCGACGCCGTCGCCGCAGCCCCCCACTGAGACCCGGCACTCCCGCGCGCCCCGCGCAGGCCGTATCGTTGTCAATGCCTTGGCGCTCAACAACCGAGCGTGAACATTTCCGACACGAGGAGGCCGCGTGGGGCGCGACAGGGTTCCCGACCGTGACGCCGTCGACGACATCGTCGACCAGTGGACCCGCGAATGGCCGGGTCTGGACGTCACACCCCTCGAGGTGCTCGGACGCCTCCACCGCACATATCTGCGCTATCAGAGCGCCGTCGGCCGCGTCTTCGACGAGTACGGCATCAACATGGCGTCGTTCGACGTCCTCGCCGCGCTCCGGCGGTCCGGCGAGCCGTACCGGATGACGTCGGGTCAGCTCGCCGAGAGCTCCCTCGTGACCACCGGCGGCATCACACTGCGCATCGACCGGTTGGAGAAGGCCGGGCTCGTGCGCCGCGAACGCGACGCCGAGGACCGTCGTATCGTCCACGCCGAACTCACCGACGCCGGAAAGAAACTCATCGACGACGTCACCCTCGCGCACTTCGAGAACGAGACCCGCATGCTCGCGGAGCTGTCGCCCGACGACCAGTCCGACCTCGTGCACCTGTTGCGCAAGCTCGAACATTCGCTCACTCGACACCGGGGCGAGTGAAGGCACACAGCGAAGACGGAGGAGTCCGTGCGATGAGAGCACCCACCCGATACGGATCGATCGCGTTCTCGGCCGCCACCGTCGGTCGCCAGACCGCGGCCGGCAGCATCCACCGATTCGGCCCCCTCATGGCGGACGGCGACGACATCGGTCCCGTCGACGAACTCGACGGCCGCTTCACGGACCTGATCCGTTCGACGGATTCGTTCTTCATCGCCACCGTGACACCATCCGGCTGGCCGTACATCCAACATCGCGGTGGGCCACCGGGTTTCGTTCACGTACCCGACACCTCGACGATCGCGTGGGCGGACCTTCCCGGCAATCGCCAGTTGGTGACCACAGCCAACCTCGACGTCGACGACCGGGTCGCGCTGTTCTTCCTCGACCACCTCACCCGCACCAGACTCAAGGTGTTCGGGCGGGCCCGCGTCGCCGAACGCACCGACGAACCCGATCTCGTCGAGCAGCTGTCGACGGTCGGCGGAGTTCCCCTCCGCGCGCGCTGCGAACGCGCCCTCGTCGTACGCGTGGAAGCGTTCGATTCCAACTGTCGGGGATCCATTCCGGTGAAGTACGACGCCGCACGGACCGAGGAGCGGATCCGGCTGATGCGGGAGGCGTTCACCGACGAGATCGACGAACTGCGCGCCCGGAATCGGGAACTGGAGGCGGAGATCGCACGGCTGAGGTCCCCGAACGCGTAGCCGCCACCGCTATCCGGCCATCTCCTTCGCCAGCTCGTCGGCGCGGGCCCGGTACAGACGCCGCAACCGCATGACGCCGAGGTCGTGCTGGTCGAAGCCGTCGAGGAAGGTGACGGCGCCGACGGCGACGCGCGCCTCGATGTGCCACCGGGCTCATCGGACACCGTCACGTCCCTCCCTCCACTCGACACCTACACGCGGCGGTCGGAGTCGGGAACCCGGAAGCCCCGGAAGGTGACCTCGCGACGCACCCGGAACCCGAGTCGCGCATACAACTCGATCGCCCCCACATTGTCGTGCACGACATGCAGGAAGGGGTGGTCTCCACGATCCGAGATCCGATCGACCAACGCCGCCACCAGATGCGCGGCATACCCTCGACCGCGCGCCTCGGGCGCCGTGCACACCGCACTGATCTCCGTCCACCCCGGAGGACGCAACCGCTCCCCCGCCATCGCCACCAACTCACCTCCGCGACGAACCCCCAGATACAGACCCATATCGGGAGTACGCGACCAGAACGGTCCGGGGCGGGTGCGGCCGGCCAGATCGAGCATCTCACCGCGATCGGCGTCGCCGAGTTCGACCAGTTCGGCGCCGTCGAGGAGATCCGGAACCACCCGCCGGTCGACACGCGCGGGCCCGAGCAGTTGCAGACCGTCGACAGCGAAGACGGTCTCCCAGTGCGCCGGCGGCAGCACCGGACAGTCGAACATGTCGGCGAA